>Ga0315915_1005558_pt1 | contig 15703 bp, 10 predicted proteins | sample MpolbnodulesMG_FD_207738 | JGI IMG/M metagenome (GOLD analysis project Ga0315915, IMG submission 207738) | Medicago polymorpha root nodule microbial communities from Los Angeles, California, United States - branched nodules | ecosystem: Host-associated > Plants > Roots > Nodule | place: USA... | reverse complement strand
TTATTACCATTCCATAAAATCTTAAAAGAAGGTGAAGTGATGCAATGATGAATAATATTAATAATATTAGGAGGAAACTTGCACTCAACAAGGCAGTTTTCAACAAAATTCCAATTAAGACGGTCATAAGCTTTTTCAAGATCAATCTTAATGGACATAAACATTTTGTTACCTTTCATTCTAGCCATAGCGTGCACCATCTCCTGAGCTACAACAATATTATGATGAATGGTACGACCCGGAATAAAGCTAGATTGGTAAGGGGAAATTATTTCATTCAAAAAAGGCTTAATTCTATTAACAATCACCTTAGTAATAATTTTATAGATAACATTACACAAAGCAATAGGACGGAATTGAGAAGTAAACTCAAGCTTATCAATTTTAGGAATTAAAACAATCAAAGTATCCCCTTATTTGAGACGGTGATGCATTTTTTTTTATCAATTAACCAACATTGAGTTTAAAATATGACGTCCGGTCCACTATGTGTATTGAGTGCAATTACAAAGAACTTTTCATGCTAGAGTAGTGCTAGGAGCACTCTCTTTTGAACATTTTCTCTAATATTCACTCTCCTATTGCTTAAATCATTGTGGGTCTACACTTTGAAACTAGAACTCACACAAAATGGTGGGACATTCATTGATTTCATCCAATAAAATAGTGAGTGTTAGAAAAAGTGTTCAAATGTGAGTGCTGGTAGCATTCATATTCATGCTATCACTATCTATTTTGAATTTCAACAACATCAAATGACAATTTTGTTAATTTGTAACATCAAAAGTGAGTGTTGGTAGCATAAATATTCATTTCTTCTTGGGAAAATAAAATTATGGTTAGAAGAAATCAGAATAAAAAAATCATATATGATGGATGCAAAAGAGATTATGTGATGTAAACCATAATTTACAATATATATGATGCAAACTATTAAAAGCAACCATTATTGGAAGAAAAAAAAAATAACATAGTCAATCAATAATTTAACCTTTTATCTATAAAAAATAACAACTTAACATTTTTTGGTAGTGATAAGTGGTTTTGTTTTTTTATGGTGGTCAGGGTTCGAACCTCAAACCTTGCATATATTATGCATTGTTCTTATCAACTGAGTTAATCTCATCAGAACAAAAGTGGTTTTGTTTACCAAGACATGGAAAGAGTTAGTACTGTGTTATCTAATAAAAGTTTGATTTCAAAATTTAGTTTTTTAGTGGATGAAATTGATATAAATATAATCAATTTGTAAGTGTTTACACAAAAGCAAATTCCAATTAAGTTTTTAAAACTATCATTTTGTGTAACCACTTTCTTTTTTTTTTGACACAAAGTTTTGACCATATTTTTTTAACTGGAAATTTTGGCCTCATTTAACTCTACACACACAAACATAAAACATTTTCTCTTTTTGATATATCCCTAAAAAAATTCTTAATAATTATATTGCATATTCAATGATACCATTTAATTAATCATACCAAGGGTCATGTTAACTTGTATCCTAAAAGCACATGTTAAGCATTAATTTGGTAAGAATTTAATGAAAAAAATTAGTATTAAAATTTTTTTTAACAATAAATTAACACAATTTCCAATATATAATTTCTATTAGTGAAATTCTTAACATGTGTCCTAAGGGTCCAAGTTAACATTTTCCAAAAAATAATTTACCTTGTTTTGTCCAATTCTCCATATCAGTATGATTTTTTGGTTGCAACAGGAAATTATGTGGCAAAGTGAATTGAAAACCAACAATTATTGATTAAAAGTTACATATTTAATATAAAAAACATAAGTTTCAAGTCAAAGTTACTACTTTAAACTTCTTAACATGTGTAAATTTGCACATGATAGAATAACCATTATTATATACAAGGGAACTTGACAAATTTTTCAAGATAGTTTGAAAACATATCAGTCCAGTAATTTATCGTTCCAATTATTTGTTTTTATTGCTTCTTGAAAAAAGAATATCAAAATTACAGTTAGAAGAAGTTAGAATGATATAACGCAAACTATTAAAAGTAATCATTTTGCAAAACAAAAAAAATTGATATAGAACATCATCCATGTTAAAAAGTCAACTTTGTTTCGTGTAATTATTCACAACAACTCGAGATTGTTTTAATTTTTCCATTTTAAAAAATTATTTTAAGTTTTTCCTATAACCAAATAAAATTTACACTCATGTTAAGGTAAATTTATTTATAATTATAAGAAGGAAAAATTACTTTTCGTAATCTACAATTAACTCAAAGTGAAAAGTAAAATAAAACCAAAAATATACGTGATAAAAAAAAGGTCAAATACCACTTTTGATCCTTTTAATTCGAAAGAATTTTCAAGTTAGTTCTTTTATGTTTCGAAAGTTTCAATTAAGTCCTTTTAGTTTGATAGAATTCTCAAGTTAGTCCTTTAAGTTTCAAATAAGTCATTTTAGTTGATAAACTATTTCACCGTTACCCTTGATGTCAGTCTCCGTTTAACTAATGTTAATGTAGCCGTTAAGTTGTTGACTTGAATCAAAATTCTGTCTTTAAAAGCTCCATGCTGTCAAAACGTTCTGTTTAATGGTCACAAATAATCATTTATAGTTATATAAAGGCAGCTATTTGCAGCAACAAATGCCAATCTAGCACTATTAAACGACATTTATAGTGCTAGAATGATCATTTGTGACCATTAAATGTAACTTTTTTACACTTTGAAGCTTTTAAAAAGCAGCATTTTGATCCAAGTCAGCAACTTAATGCCTACATCAACATCAGTTAATTATTAACTGATAGCAAGGGGTAACAGTGAAATAGTTTATCAACTAAAAGGACATATTTGAAACTTTTGAAACTTAAAGGACTAACTTGGAAATTCTGTCAAACTAAAAGGATCTATTTAAAACTTTTGAAACTTAAAGGACTGACTTAAAAATTCTGTCAAATTAAAAGAATCAAACATGGTATTTAGCCAAAAAAATATAGTCAAACTATAATTTATCTTTTTTATATGAAAAATGATGTTTTTTTACAAAGACATGAGAAGTGTTAACACCAAGTTATCTAGTAAGAGTTTATTTCTAATTTTATTATTTTATTGGATGAAGTTCATGTAAGTAAGTATATTATATCTTATATAAACCATTATTTTCACTTGAATAGAAGGTAAGCGGACAACAAGCTACGCTGCTAGGCCTTTTTAGATAGCAAAATCAATTATCGTAAACACAACATTCATGGACCTAGGAGATGTGACATTGCTATGCATGACCTTTTGAACTCTTTGTTGAAGGTCAACAACCTCTGGTGCTAAGAAACCGAAAGTGTCAAAAGCAAATGGTATAAAAGCATGTTGGTTGTCATAACACACTTTTCCATGTTTGGCCACTTTGCTTGACGCAATTTTTAGGGTTGCCTTTCCTAACGTAAAAGGCCCGACACCTAATCCCACAAGTGGTGAAACCTCGGTCAAGGCTACACATGCATGTTTTCATCTGACCCATCTGTACACCATAACATCCATAGGTCTGAGTCTTGATCTTCTATCTTGTGGACTGATACTCCCGTCCGTCAGAATATATAAAAAAGTAAATCCCTAACAAAGTCATGTTTGTACTTAAAGCTGGGAAGCTCCTTATAACGAACGGCATGCTCCCCAAAAGTATCCAGGAAAACCTTACGACAAACAGGGCACACCTCATCAATAGAAAATAGTGAAATCATAAGGTGATATCCTAGGATAGTATGGTACTCCAATGGTGACATATGCTGAACTAACCCATCAATCGGGATAACAAGAAAAAATCTTGAGCATGTGCTGCTTGCAAACATCCTAAAATTGCTTTCTGTCTCGTGGTCATGTCAAACTTAACTTCCATATCTTGAACACTTTTACTAAAAAGAGCACTCGCCAAAACATGTTGTGCTTTAGGAAGGACGTTGTCTTTGCTTGTAAAACTGCTAACGTCAAAATCTGGAATCGTACCACAAAGACAATCCAAAGGATTATCAAAATCCGAGTCCATACCACATATCACACTGTCTCTCAAAATATGATTTTGTAGCACCCAAGACTCTGCCCTAGAATCCACAAAGCGTATGAGGAAGCCTCTACTGCTGAGTACAAACCCAACCCTCCAAACCTAATAGGTAAAGAAACCAACCTCCATTGAAGGTCCCCAAAGAAAGGACCTCTACCAACCACAATGTCCTCAACCGCTCCACACTGCTCTTTATCAAACAACATAGTTGCCTCCTCCATGTGAACGGTTGGCACGTCTTTAAGTCTATTTAATTTGTAAATGTCTATACAAAAGAAAATGACAATTAAATATTTAAGTCTCTAAAAAAAAAAGACAATTAAATATATAATATTTTGATGTTTTATATAACTATTTATAGGGGTGTTCATGGGTTGAGTCGACCCAAAAAATTCGGTCAAACCCACCCAAAAAACCCAAAAAAAATGGGTTGGGTTGGATAATTGGGTGGGTATGGTTTCTAAAAATGGAAAACCCATAAAAATAAATGGGTTTTGGGTAAAACTAGACCCAAATCCAAAAAACCTACTTATCCAATAATGTTAATATTTTTTATCTTTATTTTTATTGGGTAGAAGAAAGTTATATTTCCAAAACATATACATTCTAACCTATATATTGAAAATCAAAACATACTAGAGTTACAAATTAATACGTTGCACTTTTTAGTTATTTTGATATTAATGCAATTTTATGTCATGCAACTTTAATTTGTTACAAGTATTTTATGATGGAGTTTATTATTTGATATTCTATGATGCATAAAGTTATAGTAAAATAAGTGAAACATTTGTTTTAAGAAAATTAAAAAGTAGAGTACTATTTTAAAACAAAATTATGAGAACATGTCATTTAGTCATTTAATATTAAAAAATAGAAAATAAGTGGGGTAACACATTACCCAATCCAACCCAACCCAAAAATTAGTGGGTTTGCCCAAACCCACCCAATAGTATAACGGGTGGTTATTTTACCTCACCCAAACCGGAGTACTCTATTTGGTTTGGTTTTGGGTTTGGCCAAACCCAACCCAAACCCACCCACGAACGCCCCTAACTATTTACACGTGAGTATATTAGGATCGTTTCCGCAAGGAGTTACGCATATCTTAAGTATTTCAACATCATTCTATCATATTAAATGTTTGGGTATAAATGGTTGTTTGTGTAAAACTAGTTTAACTATTCGACATAAAAGTAAATCGAGACGAGATAGGGCTATTTCACTTGGGGTCAGAGTCAATCAACCAAGCGTAACAACTGCAATCTCTCGATCAAATAACATATTCTAGCTCTTTAAACGATATTATCACAATCACTCAACAACATCATTCGTGTCCAAATGATGTCGTGATTTATAATGGATTATTTAAAAGTCGATTTCCCAAACTATTTAAATGATCACAAAGTCGATTGGATCGTTTGTTTAATCGACGATTTCCCAACCTATTAAACGATCCAAAAGCATTAAGTTCTTAATTACAAAGTGATTATCAAAGATTAAATCATATGTCTAGAATGAAAACTTAGATAGATTATTATTCTAATCTTAGATCCAAAAGTATTTGTCAATAACGTTTCAAATCTTAAATAAAGCTTTAAATGCAAGAATAGTAACAATATGGTGAATGCTAACTAGTGCCCTAGGGGCATTGGTTAAGCAACTAAAACAAGTAAGTTTTTAATAAAAAGTTGTGTAATCATTACTTGATCAAATGTAACAGCTTATATTTCCAAGACAAAACTTCTACTTATGGAATTCTTAACCAATGCCCTTAGGACACTAGTTAGCAAGACCCTAACAATATTGAATAAATAAGCTAGAACCATATATTAAAAGATCAAGAGTTTACATAATGGCTTGTTTGAATACCTCAAAACCCACAAGAGTAGATATAACTACATATGTCTATGCAAGCTTGGTAAAGGAGAAAAGAAAGATGAAGATTCCATGCTAAGATTCATGATGTCTCAACAAATCTGGGTAAGAATCTACTCCTAACAATCTTGCTTTGTGTTTCTCTCTCTAAAAAAGCCCTAGTCTCTCTCTAAAATGCAGAAAATTGCAATAAAATAGTAGTAGAATGAATGGACAGAGAAGAGAAAGCTATTTATATGGGCCAAGTCTGCACAACTTCGTTAATAGCCAAATATTTCGCTATTAGCGAAGTGCACAAAATATGCCTCTGCACCAATGAGTTTGCTCCACGTGTCCCTTATCCACTTGAACTTCCTGAACTTCGCCAAAACTTCGCTGATGGCGAAACCTCTCTGGAACATTTTTGCTAATGGCGATTTTCTTGCATTCTGCTTCTGGACTTCGCCAAAACTTTGCTGATGGCGAAACCTCTCTGGAACATTTTCGCTAATGGCGAGTTTCTTGCGAACTTTGGTTATTTTTGATCCTTGCTTGTATTTTCCTGCACAAAAAGGGCTAAGTAAGGCATGTGAAGCATAAATGGCATTAATGCACATAATTGAAGCTTTTCCATCAATAACTTGTAAAATCGTCAAAATGCCTAAACTAACACATGAATTAGATCACTTTTCAGCCCTTATCAGATTTTAATTAGTTTTTTTTTAAGGGATTTAAGATTTAAATTTTTATTATTATGTAGTTTTGACCAATTTCTTATTTTTACATAAAGTTTTTGACCAAAAGTTTTGACAACATTTAACTCTAGATACACAAACATTAAAACATTTTCTCTTTTTGATAGTCAATAAAATAATTTCTTCTTTTGACTAATTTTCTGGCCTAAAATTTGACGCTAAAGACCTAGGCTTAGGTTGCTTCACCCACATATTGATCTTGTTCTTTTTGAAGAGGTACAAACTCATATATGAAATTTGGTTTTATTTTCAACCAAGAGAAATTAATTTCTTGAATTTAGTGTTGGTTAGAAATTATACCTTTTAAGTGTGTACAAGAAAGAGAAGTGTGACTAAAATGCGGAGAAAATAAAGTTGAAGAAGAAGTGTGACCAAAAAGAAAGATAGAAAAAATGATAGGTGTTTTTATCTTTTTAAATTGACATAACTGTTTTTTGTTATTTGAGACGGTGATGCATGTTTATTTATCAATCAACGAACGTAGAGTTTAAAAAATGACGTGGAGTCCACTATGTGAATTGAATGCTTCTAGATTTTTAGATTTTGTGTCATGTATTTCAATGCTGAGAGATTTTTCTTCTATTAGATTTTATGTCGTGTATTTCAGGACATGAAAAGTGTTAGCACTATGTTATCTAGTAAAAGTTTAATTTCAAGATTTAGTTTTTTTAGTGGCCGAAATTGATATAAATCTAATCAATTTCCAATTGTTTACACAAAAGCAAATGCCAATTAAGTTTTTTAAACTGTCATTTTGTGGTATAGTTTTGACCACTTTTTTTTTTTACACAAAGTTTTGACCAAATTTATTTAACTGAAAATTTTGATCACATTTAACTCTATACACAAAACCAACAAACATAAAACATTTTCTCTTTCTGATATAGCCGTTAAAATATTTTCTTAATAATTATATTGCATATTCAATGATACCATTTAATTAGCTATACCAATTACATACACATCATATGTTTCAACCTTAACATTCAATAACCTTATCTTATTAGCTTTCATGCATGAGTGAGAGTATGAATCATCACGTGAAATGTATACCATAATTCTCCATTTGTTTTTAAAAGGCTTAATTACTGATTTGTCTCTTTAAGTATTTAAATGTTGTGATTTTGGCCCCCTAAAAAAAAAAAATTCTTTTTCAGCCCACTATGTTTGCCCCATTTTGCAGTTTTGGTCCCCTAGTCAATTTTGACTCAGTCAATGCATATGTGGCACCTATTGAAATGACACGTGTGTAATTATTAATTAAAAATAAATTAAAAAAGCCAAGTGTGTGTTTATTAAATTTTAAAAAATGGAAAAGGCACAATTGTTTTTCTTTTATCCCATTTTCAATTTTCTTCATCTTTTCACAATTTCCATTATCATCATGGAAGCTACTGTAACTCTACTAAGCTTCTCTCTTGCATCCACCAAAACCCAATCTTTTCATATCTTAACCCGACCAATTAACCCAATCAACCCACTCACGTAGCTGGGCAGCTTATCCACTCTGTTTTTCTTGGTCTCCTTTCTTCATTATATATTGAAATTTACATGTTTAGATTTTTTTTTTTTTGAAGTAGTGTAATGGCTTGAAGAACATCAACAGTGGTAGTGATGTTCTATAGATAAGTTTTCTGGGTTACAAAGAGGTTGATGGGTTTGGATGAGGAGAAAGAGAATGATGAAGGTGCACTGAAGGGTTTGAATGAATGAATGATTCGGGGGGCCAAAACTGCAAAAGGGGGCAAACATAGAGGGCTGGAAAAGAGTTATTTTTTTAGAGGGCCAAAATCACAACATTTGGATACTTAGGGGGCCAAATCAATAATTAAGACTTTTTAAAAAATAATAATTTAGTTTTTGAATAGGTATACCATAATTGATTTGGAAGATTCACCAAATCATCACGATTCGCATGAAATGTACTATACCATAATGCTCTTTTTGAAGAGCTACAAACTCGTATATTTCGAAGATGAATAAATGAACAACAACCTAGTTATGAGATTTCGATTTATTTTCAATTGAAAGAAATTAATTCCTTGAATTTAGTGTGGTTAGAAATTATACCTTTAAGTGTGTAAATGAGAGAGAAGTGTGATGAAAATGCGGAGAAAATAAAGTTGACGAAGAAGAGTGACCAAAAAGAAAGATAGAAAAAAAAGACAGGTGTTTTATCTCTTTAAACTGACATAACTGTTTTCCTTATTTGAGACGGTGATACATGTTTTTTTTTATCAATTAACCAACATTAAGTTTAAAAAATGACGTGCGGTCCACTGTGTGTATTGAGTGCAATTACAAAGAACTTTTCATGATTTTAGTCACAAAAAAAAAAAAAAAACTTTTCATGCTAGAGTAGTGCTAGCGCCTAGCAGTGCTCTCTTTTGAACATTTCCTCTAATACTCATTCTCCTAATGCTTTAAATTATTGTGGGTCTACACTTTGAAAATAGAACCTACACAAAATGGTGGGACATGCATTGATTCTTCTATCCAATAAAAAAGTGAATGTTAGAGAGAATATTCAAAAATGAGTGTTGGTAGCATTGATATTCATGCTATCACTATCTATTTTGAATTTCAACATCAAATGACAATTTTGTTAATTTGTAAGGCATTACATAAATATTCATTTCTTCTCGGAAAAAAAATTATGGTTAGAAGAAATCAGAATAAAAAAACATATATGATGGATGCAAAAGAGATTATGTGATGTACTATTTAACCATGATTTACAATATATATGATGCAAACTATTAAAAGCAACCATTATTGGAAGAAGAAAAATAATAATATAGTACATCATCATCCACATTATAAACTTTGTTTCACCGTACATAGTTAAAAAACAATTATTCACAGTGATTCATTATTATTTTAAGGTTTTCCTTAAAAAAAATGAAATTTTTGTTAAGGTAAATTTTACTCATAATTATCAGAAGGGATTTTTTTTCTTCCCTAATTCTACAATTAAATCAAAGTGAAAAGTAAAAAATAAGTAAAAATACTTGATGAAAAAGATAGTCAATCAATAATTTAACTTTTTATCTATAAAAAATAACAACTAAACATTTTTTAATGAAAAGTGGTTTTGTTTACCAAGACATGGAAAGTGTTAGCACTATGTTATCTAGGAAAAGTTTAATTTCAAAATTTAGTTTTTTTAGTGGATGAAATTGATATAAATATAATCAATTTCTAAGTGTTTACACAAAAGCAAATTCCAATTAAGTTTTTAAAACTATCATTTTGTGGTAACCATTTTGACCCAAAGTTTTGACTTTAACTGAAAATTTTGACCTCATTTAACTCTTCACACACAACCAACAAACATAAAACATTTTCTCTTTTTGGTATATCCATTAAAATATTTTCTTAATAATTATACTGCATATTCAATGATACCATTTAATTAACCATACCAATGACATACTAGGTTTAAGAAGATTTGGATAACCATTAAAGTCACATACATCATATGTTTTAACCTTAACATTCAATAACCTTAGCTTATTAGATTTCATGCATGAGTGAGATTATGAATCATCACGTGAAATGTATACAATAATTCTCCATTTGTTTTTACTAAAAAAATAAAGCAAAGTTACACTAAAAGTCATTTATCTTATTGATTTGTAGCACATTGGTTCTTTATCTTTTTTTTGTCCCATTTAGGGCCTTTATCTATTAAAATGTGCACAAGTTAATCCTTTTGTTCATTTTTCTATTAAAAACCATGAAAATATTAATTTTTTTAATAACTTTATTTTATAAAAAAAATTATAAAAATAAATAAATTCATAAACCATATCAACATCTTCATCATCTTCCTTAAATCAATTTTTTTTTATTCCAATACATGAAAATTAGTGTGTCAAGTGTTTGTTTCTTTAGCGATGTTGGGTGTTATTCATAAGGCTTGAAATTTTCTTTTAAGAGGAAAATATATAATAAATACATAGAAAAACAGATAGTAGAAAAGTCAGATAGTACAAAGGTCCTGCGAACACAAACACAAGAGGGGTACAAGAGATACCCAAAGAGACTGAGTCCAACAAAACAAAAGGAATACACATAAAAAACAGGAAAAAGATAAACAACGCCAACACCAAGAAGAGCCCACCCAAAGGACACCATGACCCACAACCAAACCTCGACAAAAGGCGTCCTTAACTCAGAGAACCTGAGAGAGGGACAAACTCAAAGGGTGGTCAAGGACTAGAAGCCAAACCACACAAAGCACACAAATGTTCCAGGTTTAACACCATAAATACTCTATTGATACCAACGCATGACGAGATTGACCTTATACTTAGGAAAATAGCAGGGGGCTACCAAGATTTTTACCCATAAACCACTTCCACAAGGAAAGCTTCTCCAGATCCACTAGAACCTTAACATAAACAGACCCCCTGCAAATTAATATCATTGCAGAAGCTCCAAATAGCCCACAAAATAGCATTCAAGACAAGAGTCAAACCTAATCTCACCACTCTTACCACATCCAATCTCAAGAAATAACTGAAAAAACAAATTACATCTCGATGAGGATCACAATACCGCCCTAACCCCTAAAAAAAATCCCATACCAATCTAAATGGGTGACTTCACATAAGAAGAATATATGGGACATCGTCTCTAAAAGGTCTCCGCAAAAACTACACCCAGACTTCCCAGTAGTAACCACCCAAGCCTGATGAGGTTCTCTTTGGGTGGTATCTTATCCCAAAGGATCTTCCAAGAGAACACCAACACCTTAGATGGGGCCCATGATTCCACACCTTACTAAGGGCCCCAACCACGTCAGCCGATAAAGCATCAACCGTGTCTTTGCTCCTGGCAAGAACATCATAAGCAAACTTCATTGAGAACAGACTGTTGGTTATAAGGCTTGAAATGATTCCATTTAGAATACAATAGGATTATTGTAGTCCATGTACAAAATCCCTAGTGTCGTAGTTTTTGTATGATCATGTACTTCATATTCTCCAATAATATATTGGTGCGTGATTCAAATTTGATATGCGAGTTGTGCCAAACTAACTTTGTATCAACATTCATTATTAAATGATGTCTTAGATTGTCTGTTGAAGTCAATCCAAAGGGTATGATGACCATACGATCCAAAAGTATCGTTCCCCTGAACACATAGGATCCAAAAATATACTTGAAACACAATTTTGGTTTATTTACAGGATATGGTTGGATGATCTTCTAAAATAACTCAGAAATTTCACCTACACACTTAGCAAACGTCAGAGGATAAATTGCTCTCATGTATGATGTTATCATCAAATCCAATTACAACCCATTGGTCTTTAAACCAAATTTGTAGCAACAATATCCATATTTCACTTTCAACATTGTTCTCTTTCATTTCAAGAACCATCATAACATTTTCTTCTTCTTTGAGTCGCATATTCCCCCTCCTTCCATTTTTTATTTCCATGTTCTCCTACTTGAGTTAAGTGAGTTCCATTTATTCCTCTTGAAGGAAAATCATATATTTAGATATGTGGTCCAACATGCCAATTTATTTTCCTCATTACATAGTCGTATTACTTTCTACTTTCTCTATACTTCATCTTCCACAGTGAACTCAAATCCTTACTCCCTTTCATTCTATTTATTATATTTCGTGGGTCTAAGATGTAGAAGATATTATTTTTCTCTTTCTCTTTCTTTTGTTGATTCAAGGTTTTGTAAGCTTATTGGATGCTAAGGGTGAAAGTTCGAAGACTGAAGAACAAATCATTGGAGTAGATAACCTAAAATACAAATTTTTCTTGACATGGGAGTGGAAGAACTTTCATCAAAGCTATATTGATATAAGTTTGTTAAAAGTGAAATTTTTCTTTAAATTCAATGATTTGTGCTTGTATATTGTGTAGTATTTTCCTTGAATTTTGGTTGTTAATATTGGGTTTGTGAACATGTTGTAAATTGTTTATACATTTAAATATTATTGATGGGATGAGATTATGCTTTTGATTGAAACTTTGATTGATATATGTAAGGTTCAAATGAAAATTTGAAATCTAATTTGAGATTTCAATCACTTTACATTTTTAATATTATATTTTCAATTGATTTATCATATATCAAATTGAATTGTTTTTGTTGATAGCATGTATTTCCATAAGTTTAGGTTTCGTTTGAGATTGAAATTTGGTTTTGTAACTTACTTATGTATTAAGTTTGATTGAGTATTAATAATAATTCAGTTGTAAATTCCTTGTTCAAAGTTGAATTATCCTTTTACCATTGTTTGCTTCGTTACATTGAAGCAATTGCTTAATTTCTAATAGTCAAATTCGATTTTACGAAAAGTTTTTCAAACCGCTTCCGTGTAAAGTTTTCAATAGGGAATCTATTCACCTCCATCCTCTAGATTCATATTATTATCATCATATTGACCAACATTTATCATTAGACTGCACTAGGTTATTTCTAAACTACTATAGGTTGAACAATTATAGTGCAAATCTTACGGCCAGAGTTAATGGTCAGTTCGAATAGATCATGTTATGTAAACACATAAAAAGCATTCAGAACAAGTATAATTGAATAAAACCAACAAAGTAGTTTTATTAAAAGGTACTTCGTCAAGTTACATGGTTCAAGCAATTCCAAAGAAGGTCATGTTCATGACCTAACATAGGAAATCTAGATCTCATAATCAAAAGAGACATGGCAGCAATATTAAGAAATTAAACATGAATATATGAAGAATAGGTTGATGGAATCTTGTTTCCAAGTTTTTCTCTAGCCTCTAACACTTTGAAAACGAGTTTTTGGCCCGTTTCTGTGTATTTTTCGACCCCTAACTCAATTATGGTTTTCGCCTTTTATAGAACCCAAAAATTCCAATTTTTTAGGAATCACACTTGCACGTCACACACTGACCTTTGCGCATCGTACATGAGGTAGTATTCGATTCATTATGGGTCTTCAATCATGAGCATCACACAGCTTTCCCACACATCGCGTAGCTATTCTATGTCTCACGTAAATTGAAATTGCCACTCTCTCTTAAGGAGGAATTGGACTTTTTTTTTTTGAAGGAAGGAGGAATTGGACTTTGATGTCTTCATAATAGTTGTATATATGGATGTTTATATTTCAAATGCCACTGGTGCCATGCTATTCTATTCTGAGACTTAAAACCTCCAGATATGATTAAAATACCCTAGAGAGGTTATGTAATGTTTCAACGATGTCTTAAATCATATGTGTATGTACATGTGAAGTTTTGCATGAATCATCTCAATACTAAAATAAAAATAGTTTTATCCGAGTCTCAAACCAAACATTACTTTTTGTGAACGAAATTAGGTAATAAAGTTTATGCATTTATTTGTTGACTCATGTTACAATCATCTTACAAGTTTAATTAAGCACATACATCATAAATTTAAGGGTGAAATATATTTTTGGTCATTCGAAATATACCAACTTTCATTTTTAGTACCTCTAAAAGTTTCCTTCATACACTGGTCCTCTTAATATTTTGTTAGCAATTTTAGTCTTTGTTTTTTCAACAAAGTTCACGTCATAGACTCCAAGTGACATTTTTTTTATAACATGTCAATGAAAAAACCTTCAAATATCATTAGTTTAATGATTTAATTAATTAACCTTTAATCTTTATTAAATATCTATAACTTTAAAATAAAGATTAAATTTTTAAACTAAAGATGAAATGTTTAAATTATGAACATAATGTTATTTTAAGGTCTTATCAATGACATGTTATTATAAAAGTCACTTGAAACATGTACATTGAACTTTTGTAAAATAAAAATGACTAAAATTTGGTAACATAAAATTTAGAGACACCGAAGGTCAAAGGATTTTTTTTTTGTTAGATAGATGAAAAGACAATATCTATCGAAAACTCAAACACATAAACTGAGGAGTTGAGGTTCTAACCACAATCATGACATTCAACCTAACAATCTCAATATTTTTGCAAGTTGAGTTGGGATTTGTGGAAAGTTTGAAGGAAATTTTTAAAGTGATCAAAAATAAAAGTTGATACATTTATAAGGACAAAAGCTATAGGATTTGACTTCTTAGTCGATGAACCGATGGTGCTCTTTTAAAAAAGGTGCAAACTCTTATTTTTAAAAGATGAATAAATGAACAACACCCTAGTTATGAGATTTGGTGTCAATTGAGGGAAATGAATCCCTTAAATTTAGTGATGGTTAGAAGTTGTATGTTTTTAATGTGTAAAAGAGAGAGAAGTGTTATTAAAAACGGAGATAAAGTTGAAGGAGAAATGTGCGTAGAAATGAAAATAGAAAAAAGATAGGTGTTTTTATTTTCTTAAAATTGGAAAATCTTTTCCATTATTTGAGACGGTGATACATGTTTTTCAACAATTGAATTGAGTCTAAAAGTGATGTGGAGTCCACTACTTTCTATGTGTATTAGGTGTAATTAATTAAAAAAAAAAATTCTCCAAAGATCACCTTTGTTTTTTCTTAATTACATCAAGCTTTTCATACAACATCAGGTGACAATCTTGTTGGGTTGCAAGTCATTAGGAACAAGCAGAAATATTATTGCTTCTTGAAAAAAGAATATCAAAATTATAGTTAGAAGAAGTTAGAATGAACTATCACATATGATGCAAAAATGTTTTTTTTACAAATTATTTTACCAAACTTTATAATACATATGATGCAAACTATTAAAAGTGATCAGCCTGGAAAAAAAAAATTGATCTAGAACATAATCCATGTTAGAAAATCAACTTTGTATTGTGTATTACAGGTAATTCGAGAGCAATTATTCACAACGACTCGTGATTATTTTAATTTTTCCATCTTAATATATTATTTAAGTTTTTCCTACCCCCAAATAAAATTTTACACTCGTGTTAAGGTAAATTTATTTATAATTATAAGAAGGAAACTTTGCCTTTTTAATCTACAATAACTAACTCAAAGTGAAAAGTAAAAAGAAACCAAAATACGTGATGAAAAAGATAGTCAAACTATAATTTATCTTACTTGATATGAAAAATGTTGTTTTTTTTACAAAGACA
>Ga0315915_1005556_pt1 | contig 15707 bp, 10 predicted proteins | sample MpolbnodulesMG_FD_207738 | JGI IMG/M metagenome (GOLD analysis project Ga0315915, IMG submission 207738) | Medicago polymorpha root nodule microbial communities from Los Angeles, California, United States - branched nodules | ecosystem: Host-associated > Plants > Roots > Nodule | place: USA... | reverse complement strand
TTAAATTTCTTATATTTCCTTCATTCAAATCCAATAGTTTGTTTCCTCCACTTTTGTGGATTTGTTTCTTTTGATCATATCCACAAGTGTTGTTGAATTGATTAATGGATAAACTTCATTTTAATCTTATCCATTAGACTAATTGCTGTCGCATTTTTTGCTAAAACAGTTACAGAATCTCTATATAAATAGAGGACTCCACTCAGTTCAAAAATCACACCAAAGAGTTTCATTGAGTTGTCGGAAACTCTTTCTCTCTTCTCCCTTTCTTGACTTGTGTTGACGAGTCTTTCTTTTCTTCATCTCATTTTTTCTATCCCTTTGGAATTAAGAGTGTTCTTAAGACCATAGTCCCTTTATCGGTTTAATGTCCCTTCGAAATTAAGAATAGTCTTAAAAACATAATCCTTTCGATAATATATGTTCCTTCGGAATAAAGAGTACTTTTAAGATCAGAGTTCCTATTTGAAATAACAATGTCCCGTCAGAATTAAGAATGATCTTAACTGTATATAAAAATTATTTCAATATTTTTCTATTTGATGAGAAATGGTGGTATCACCATATTTGAGTGGTCGTAGTGCCATATTGATATTTTGGAGAAATTAAAGTTAGAATGGTGGTAACACCATATTTGAGTGGTCTCAGCACCATAACAGAGTGGTAACAATACCATATTAAAGTGGTTTCAGTATTAAAGAGTGGTCTTAGTACCATATTTGAGGGTGTAAATCTCGAACGGTTTTCTACAGTGAAGTAGTTAACCACACAGTTGTAGCTGGGCTTGTTTTATCCTGGAGGCGGCGTGGTTGATAGTCTACCTTGCACAATTTTGGACAGTGTCACGAAACGTCTTAAAGAGAGCGACCTGGTCGTGACTCAACCTCGTAACAACTTCGGTAGATAATAGAATTTGGAAATCCAAATACAACAGTTTAGAAATCTAAAAACAACAATTTTAAGACGTTTCAATCAGCTATGTCTACTGAAGTAATTACTTATTGAGGTTCAGTTCTCCCTTAATAAAACAAGGATAAATCAGGCTATAAAAATACATCTTTTGACTGAAACAATAAAGTGTTTGTTGTTATAACAAGAACACTAAAAAAATTCACATATCACTTTTAATGGTAAAACGTGAAGTTAAATGTAGATAGAAAATTGTCTCTCGACACATCACATAGTTTGGTAAAAAAATTATGCCAGTTAAATCCTCTTTGTCTGATAGAAGCATCAATTACTCCTCTGCTTGTTATTTATGCAACCAACACCATGAAACTAGTAACCACTTTGGAGTAAGGAATGTACCGTGGAACATGAGTACAATTTTTCCATCTAAATGGTCGTTGCTATATATATGAAAGGTGAACATTGAAAAATCAAAGATTGAACTAATTGAAAAAGATTTTTTGATGAAATAGAATATATGAGAAATTTGTTCTAAATTTTTCGTATAAAGATAAGAAAGAATCTGTATTTCAGATTTCTATTGAATAAGACTGAGTTTACTTAAACTTAAAGAACGACTTATGTACAATTAGTAAAATGTATTCTTGTTGGAAAAAACTGCGCCTTTGATGACATGTTCAAAATTAAATTCTCCTTCTATATAAGTTGGGTGATTTTAATATTTGACATATCAAAATTGACCACGAACAAGCGTTTAATTTTAAACTTAAGTAACTTGGATTTAATTCCAAAGTTATATGATTAGACAATTTTATTTATTGCAGTCAAAATATATGAACCAAAAGTTTATGTTGGAAAGAGTACCCATGTCTAAGAACAAAAATTCTAATTAAGAAATTTTTGAAGAAAAGACAACCCAACTTGTCTTATTTTGGAACATGGGATTGTCTGGACTATATTTGGATTCTGGACCCCAAGAGAATTGAACTCACTAGTAAAGCCTATGAATGTGTATTCATTGGGTATGTTATAAATAACGAAACATATAGGTTTTATGACCTAAATGCTAAAGTGATCATAGATATAAAAGATGTCGATTTCTATGTAAATATTTACCCCTTTATATAAAGAATAGTGGGGGCACTAGTGGAAGCACGACATTACTGGGGGCAAAATAAATTCCCTTTTAAAAATCAAAAACTAGTGGGGGGCACTAAATCTGATCACATTCTAGTAATCAGAAATAGTTATAAAAATATCGTACGAGATGTTATAGAACCTCAAGGAGGTAAGATAGCTAGAATTGCTAAAGAGTATGAACTTGGTTTATACATTGGAAGAAGATCCATTAAGCCTTAAAAAAGCTATATCCTCATTGGATGCTGAATTATGGCAAGAAGCAATAAACGATGAAATGGATTTTCTAGATTCTAACAAAACATGACACTTAGTTGACTTGACTCATGGTTGCAAAACCAATCAGTTGCATTTGGATTTTGGGAAAAGGAACTAAAACCTGATGGTACGGTTGATGAATACAAGGCTCTCCTTGTAGTCAAAGGTTTTAGAAAAAGAGAAAAATATAGACTTCTTTGATACTCATTCACCAGTCACTAGAATCATATCCATAAGAGTACTAGTCCCTTTAGCCGCCGTTCATAACTTGATAGTACTCCAAATGGATGTGAAAGTTGCTTTTTTTATGGTGAACTGGAAGAAGAAATCTATATGGAACAACCTGAAATTTTTTGTGATTCATGGACAAGAAAACAAGGTATGTAAGTTAGATAATTCTTTGTGAGGTCTAAAATAAACTCTTAAGGAATGACATGAAAAATATGACATTCTAATGCTATTGAAGGAGTATAAAGTGAATGAAAGTGACAAATAATATTTGCATGATCATATGTCTCTATGAAGACAACTTGCTCATATTTGGTTTAAAGATTCATGTTATGAATTATGTGAAATCATTGTTTATCAAACAACATTGATAAGAAATACCTAGACAAAGTTGAAGTAATTCTTGGTTTCAAGATTACTAGATCAAAAAGAGAACTTTTTTGATGAAACTCACAAAGTTGAGAAGATCTTAAGGAAATGTTATTATTTGAGCGAAAACTTGCAAGCATATATTATGATCCAAGTGTAAGAACACTTGAGATGAAGTTAAACGAACAGAATATGCGAGCATCATTGACAGTCCTTAGGTAAGCCACTGAATGTATTAGACCCGACGTTGTTGATGTCGTGAAATTCTTGTGCAAGTTTACTAGTAGTTGAATGAGAAGCATTGCCATGCTATTGAAAGAGTCATGAGGTGCCTTAAGAAGACTATGACTCTAAGATTAAATAATGAGGAGTAACCTATTGTACTTGAATGGTACAAGATACAAAATAGAACATCCTTCAGATGAGTCTTAAAGCGACCAGTGACTGCACATTGAGCATCACTGTAGGAGTTGTTTGTTGAAACAAACAATATTGACTCAGTCCACAATGGAATGAATTTGAGATGAGAACACTAGAGAAAACTAGTGAAGAAGCAAGTTGATAAGATACTTGCTAGCTGAAAACCCTTAGTGGGTGAAACCGTTGTCCGAAGTGTTAATTTATTGTGATAGTCTGCATCTATTACAAAATTGAGAATCGTTACAACAATGGTGAGAAACGATAATTAAGGCACGAACAGAGAATAATTAGAGAGCTCTAAAAGGAACGGTTAAAGTATATCGTGCACGTATTGATGAAGAATTAGTTGATCCTTTGATGAAAGGAATTACTAGAGAGAAAGTCCTAAACTCATCCTATAGGATGGGACTAATGCCCAAAGGTCACAAGTGATGGTAACCCGACCTACATGACTGGATATCCCAAGAAATAGGTTCAATGGGTAATAAAAAGTCACAAGTGATAGAACATGCTATGACAAAAGTAAGAAAGCATGATTCCTGTAGTGATAGAAGGATGAGATAATAGAAACTCTTAATGAGATCTATACTCTATGTTGAGTGGAGTACATAGCTACAGGAGTACTCTTGATAGACTTACCTATACGAATGTGGAACTGAGGTCGGTTTCTATGTAATTCGGGGCAGAATACCTAAAGTGTTCGTTAAAACTGGGATAGATGTGCATGGCCATAAACGCACGGGCTTTTAGAATACACCTTAGGAAAAGGTTTGTGTGCGGGTTCTATGTCTGAGATAGAGTTCAGTGTTGGTGTTGCATTTTAGTCTCCCTGGTTGTTGTTTTTACCAACAAATCGTATGTACAGGTCCAAATGGGAACATCGCGCTTGTGAACTAGTAGGTTGCGGAACAAAAGCAACGGTGGGAGGGAACTCGACTGCTGTCAGGAATGATCACAAACCTTATGCGCTCGATTAACCACCTGAGCACAAACCTCGTTTTCATTTTGCCAGAGTTTTAAATTGAGGTGCTTTCAAATGCACCATATAATAGTAACCATTTGATGTCGCAATTCAGGTGAATGATTTTGAAGCAAAGAAAATATAGCATTTGTTGCTGAATCACTAGTAGAGAATTCATGAGAAACAATGTTTCACAACCCAACCAGACACCAAACCAGCACAACAAACGGGTAAGAGGGAAAAAAAACATGATAAATGTCCTCTAAAGGATGCTCGTAGCTGACACAAGAGAGAGGGCATTGCACGCCATTATACTACAAGCGGGTGCGTGTAGGGAGGCAACCGCGACACATTCTCCAAATAAGGTGAGTTAGGATCCTCTCCATTTCTCCCATTTGGATATATAAAGACTAAAAGAAGTTTGGAAAAAAAACATAAATAATTAATAGTGATGGGACCCACTTAGTGTTAGGACCGACTGCATAGTTTTTTGTATCTATCTCACCAAATTACATTATTCGTTTATTTTAAGAAAATGAATAGGAACTTTACTCTCTTAATTTTTGGTGGCACCTTCAGCTTCCAAATACTCGACCAATAACCTGGTTTACGCAAATGTCAAGTATCTGTTGAGACAAAATCCTTATTTGATGTTTTAAAGATTACAAACATGTTAAATTTATTTAATCTTGTTATCTATTAATTTGTTTTGTGAGAATTTGTTGCATGAGAACCATCTGAGAACATTCTGGATATACGGAGCAAATAAAACAATACATCAAAAATATACAAGTAAACACAAGAAGAAAGCATAGCAAAAGAATTAATTGAAAGATGTTGTCTTGGGCCCAAAGAAAGGTTCGACCCATTTGGAGCAAAAGGCCCATAAGGAATAAAATATCTCACTCATGGATATAAAAACACATGACTTTTAGATCATTACATCACTAAAGCAAAATGGAATGACATAATTAATGTCACTTCTAAGCACAACAAGTAACAACTCATTCCAGATGTTTATCCCTCTGGAAAGTAATGCAAGCAAGGCAAGTTGATCGTACAGAACATTCTGAGAACATTTTGGTTAGTTTAAAGAAGAAAAGTAAAATCAATTGAAGTTTTGGACAACTGCCAAAAACGTGTCCAACAGCTCTATTTTCACTCTTGATCACCAAGTCACTCCTCACCTATAAATACAAGTGGTTTTAAGGTTGAAAGTAAGAGTTTTGAAAGCAAGCATTCTCTCAAGTGAAAATCATCATTACATACAAAGCTCTTCACAAACAAAGCAAATTCCAAGCTATCTCATTATATCTCTTGGATCGTCTCTTTCAAATTTGCTTATTAAATTTCAAACAAGTGTTGAGAAATTTATTTGATCCAAACCAAATTTCATCTTAAAAAGTGTATTGTAATTCTTAAGTCTATCTGTAATGATAGTTTGAGAAAGAATTGTAACAACCTTTCTTGTGCGAATGCAAAGAATTGTTGAAGTCTGTTGAGGTTGATAATACAAGGTGTAACAGACTGATCTAGTGTGATCAAGATCTTATAGTGCTAGTCAGAAGTTTCTGTTAGCAAGACAACTATAATGGTTAATCTCACACAAGGTGTGGGACTGGAAGTAGCCGAGTTTGGTGAACCATGATAGTTCTTTGTGTTATTCTTCTTCCCTCTCTTTATTTAAAGTTACACAATACACACACACACACACACACACACACACACTATCACACTCATATTAATAGTTATTAATCTCCTGAATATTTTGGTCCTAATTAATCACAACCAAATTAATCCAGAGTTCTCTAGCCCCTAATTAATTATTAATATTGTTGCATTATTTTATTCAATATTAAACTGCCTTCAGAACATTCTGGTCCAAGATAAAACAATTGCATAAATATTTAACTAAAATTTAAATTCAGCTTATAATATTTTTTTATCATTCTGTCTTATATTAATCATTCTCCAGAACATTCTGGTCTGTGTTAAAATAACTTTATATTTTAAATTAAACATCATTTTTCTCATTCTGCTTATAATCATTCTCCAGAACATTCTGGTCATATAAGTTAATTGGTATATACTCTAATCTTGTTGAACTAACATTAACCAAGAACTTTCTTGAGTATATAAATCTAAACTTAAGTTTCAGGAATACTTTTAAAAGGGTCACAATTCAAACCCCCTTTCTTGAGACGTTTATTGCTACTTCAGTATCTACAAGTTCCTCCACACAAAGACGAAAGGCTCTCTTGAATGAATACATTCCATCCTTCTCTTATTTCCAAATCAAACGATCCTGAGTATTAAGAATATCTGAAGCAATATCACCACCGAACACTTGTTGTATCATAGGTGAGTTCCAGCTCTTAGTCTCATGATCAATTAATGATGCCACTTTGAAGTTTTGGACATAGTGTGCCCCTTGTATATGTTGAAACAAAAATCTTTTTGATGAATATTTTAATAATAACAAACTTGATGAAATAAATGTTAAGTTTTATGAATAGTGATTTATTGGTGTTTGTAAGTCTTTTCACAGAAGCAACGACTGTTTGATGTGATTTTTGAGAGTAGAGTCTCTATTTATATAGAGGTTTTGTAGCTGGTTTAGCTAAAATTGCAGCAACAATTACTCTAATGGATAAGATAAAAAAAACTTAACCACTAATTAGTTTAAAAAATCTCGTGGATAAGATAAAAAAAGAAACAAACCCACAAAAGTGGAAGAAACAAACTCATTGGATATGAATGAAGGAAAAATAGGAAACTCAATTGAATTATTATTCTTATCACAACCAGCATAAAAGTATTTAAAATTTAATACTGCAATTTAAACACTGCTAATGTGTGTATTCTATTTTATGTGGGGCCCTCACTCTCTATTTTTCCAATTCACATCACACTAGCTCAAAGTCTTATTATTTTGTGTTTAATCTCCCAATTTCCTTCCAACTTCAGACCAATGTTCCAAAATGTTATAATCTTCACCTACCAGTTATTTTTTCAAAGTAAACCAATATATCCGCACGCAAACGGGTCAGAGATCAAATCTAGGACCATATAGTCAAGGAACCTAAATATCTATCACTTGTGTCATATGTTAGTTAACCTACCTACAATTCTACTCATCAAAATTGAATATTAATTTAACTTAAGTTGAAAATTGAATATTGATTTAACTTACGTTGGTTCACCTACCTACAATTCTACTCATCAAAATTGAATATTGACTTAACCAACAACGATTTTTTTTAACTAAAGTATCTCTTGCACACAACTACGGAGAATAATCTCTAGAGATTAATGAGATTTATTTAAAATGTTTTTTAGTACGCATTGGTTAGGCATGGAATGTTTAGACTTGATAGTTGGGGTTCAAACATCTACCACATGTGTCACACATGTCATTTAATGCAAGTAAGATTATGTTTGTTCTCAAAATTTGAATTATTGTGATATTATTTTTCTGCCCAAACATATATTAATGTCGAATATTTGTAACAATCATATATAAATTGGATTACTCAGATTATTTTTGTTTGTGGTTAGACAAGGATAAACATTCCAGATTTAGAGGAGAGGACAGCCCACCATATCACCTGGGCTCGACTAGAATATAAATATTATCGATAATGAAAATTGCTTCTCTCACATTTAGTTTTTCTTAAATACACAATGAAATGACGCATTTACCTCCAGCGGTAGTTAACTACTGTTGTTATCAATAAATGCATACAGTACAGTCTGCATTGCAAAACCAAGTCATTTTTTGTATGTTATGACCTGTAATTACAAACAACAATTCCATATGAAATAAAATCAATACAACAACAACCACCAAGTCATAAACAACAACATTACATAATTTATCAATGATTCATCAACATTACACGAAAACGACAATACATTAATGTTACATGAATGTTTGAAATTCCACAAAAGTGAAGCATTATGCAACACATTACACTAAATGACATCAAATATCTCCTGACATTCTAGGCATCTGCGGTTGGAACATACACAGAGATGTAACACATTATTTTCAACCATCGTCATAAACATAAATCCTATGTCACTACCGTCACGAATAACCCGATGATAATAAACTATTTTCCACATCTATTCGTCTTTGTCCGCCCCAAGATCTACATATGGTACCTGTACAAATACATGAGATGTAGTATGATTTTCATCATAATACACAAAGTATTTGTTAAGTTGTGCCTTCAAATTATCCATAGTGTCGGTTGAAGTTAAGAAAACTTTAATTGTCTTCTTGAAAGCAAAATATCGGACATGACCTTCAATTTGTGCATTTTGAGACATGTTGAACTTCATAGAAGTTAAAAAATAGCAAATGTCATAATAAAATAAAATGAAAGGTAAAGTACATTATTGCGGAAACATAAACATATGTTTATATTAACTACGGAACATTAATAACGAAGTAAAATGTCGGTGCCTTGTACATCACATGAAAGTTATATATATATATATATATATAAGGTTAGTTACATATTGGCCACAAAGAATGGTGTTACATTATATATCACAAATTATACTTCGGTGTAATATCAACCAAAAAATGGATGAACACTGACAAAAAAGTGTCATACTTCATCTAATGAAATTGAATCATTCAAATTCTTCATTTGCTTTTTCAGGAGTGTCACACAAAATTGGATTGACTCGATTTGATTCTTTTTTGGGTGATGTCAGTTTGTCTCCTCTTTCAATTTTCATGAGTTCTCGGGACCAATTTTGTTGATCCAAAAAATCAAATTCCCATGGCGATACCTCTTCGCTCTTGTGTAGCTTCTACTCCGTAGATGATGGAGGTAGTGGGCAATCATCTCTCCATAAATGAAGAACAAAATGATTTGGGATTAACCCAAGGCACATGATGTGGCTTTTTGGGTTAATAGGAAGCCTACCTCTAATAGAGTAAAAAGTCTTTGAAATTCCAATTTCAAGACTAGTTATCTCCACCACAAGCCTATTGTAATAAGTTGCAACGATGTGACCCATATCCGGCAATATCAACCATTTATCTGGAGGTGCAATACCACTACCATTTTAGGGAGCATGAAATCCATTCAAGATATAGTTATAACGTTTCTCGCCCCCATATATCCGCATGTAGTCGTTCCTATGATTTTTCATCTCTGGAATAAATGCTCTACGAACCATAACATGAATTTCTTCCGTCAAACCCATGGACTCAGCTATAGCCCTAAACCCACAATTGTCATCTCCTTTAACATCCACAATTTTCTCAATAAATGGTCTCATGAATTTTGGATAATAATGAATAGGACTCGAGGGATCACAAGGAGTTAGAACCAAGATAGGCTTTGGATCCCGAGTAGGTGTCGGAATCGAGGAGCGTGCAAAATTGCTAATACGAGCACCTTTTCTTTTAGGTAATGAAGACTTTATTGGTGAAGATTGACTATCTAGAAACTGAGAATCAACATGCTCCCACGAAGATGGGATCCGACTAATCATTGCCTCATTTACTTTAGATTTGACTTTTTTCTTGACTCATTTGGTTGGTACCTTTCTTGAAGGTGGAGACAACTTTGTTGCCTTAGAAAATGCTAACTGAAGCAAAACCTCTTTGATTTGTAGTTTCATTTGGTAGGGGACTTTTTTGAGGAATTCTAGAATACCACTTCACTCCTCCGTGATAGAAAAATTCTTCATTACTTTCTTCACCCATAAATAACTTTTGTCAATGGCAGTCTATCTCATCCACTCGAATAGACTTGTTGTGACGCATTTTCATAGCAATGATGCATGCTTAAGAGCCCATACGATGTCCTTATCACACAACCATAATTTTCTTGTCCATGCATAAGGTTTCCCTAACACGTATTGCTTCCTTAAAAATATAGTTTAAGGAAGATCTAGACACATTCCCCCCCTCCCCCCAACCTAAAGTATAAAATGATGTCTTTGTATCTATGTTCCAAGACAATACATCTCCTACCAAATGATATTTGTATTTCAGTTAACTGGATTACCAACATATCATGTATTTTTCCCAAAAAGTACCCAAATACTATTGCTCAAATATTTCTCCACTCTACCATGAGCCCTTTCAACTTTGTTGGTGGTTCTGCATCCAAGATGCAAGACACGGTTTGTCCATGCCCTCACTATTTTTTTCTTAACAGCATCCAAAATGGTACTTTGAACATAGTCAAGAAACTTTGGAAATTTTTTACAAACATCTTGGAATTCCATTAACGCACTTGCATATGACTCTTGAGTAGGAGATTCAACCACATTTTCTCATGCTCTAAATATGGCATCAACTATATCACTTGACTTCATCTCGTTGACAACCTTCTCTTTTTCTCATCCACTTTGACAACTTTTGGGTTCACTCTGCAGTCGGTTATGCATTTTGCTCTAACATTTCTACCAACATGAAAATAACAAAGTATTGCACTAATGTCAAGGAGAACAGTTGCTACAACATTCATCAAAGTTGTATCCATGTCAGTCACAACCACCTTAGGCATATCACTCTTTGACTTAAGAAATTTAAGCATCACTTGTAAAACCCAAGTAAAGTTATCCTCCGTCTTAGCCGTCATAAATGCAAAAGAAACCAAATATGTCATATCGGTTGAGGTGACTCCAACTATCTCAAACAATGACATCATGTAAAAGTTGGTTTTGTATGTGGAATCCATCATCAAAACTATTGGTAAATTGCTAAAAAACTTAACCGATTGAGGATGAGCCTAAAGTATGTCTTGAATAGTATCACTCTCACATTTTGCTCTTGTGAAATAAACATATTTGGACTCTTCCAACTTTGACACTAGATATTGCATCTTTGTCTTGTCACTGCTGTTTGCCTTTTTGAATTTATGACGTTCATTGTATACTTGCTTTATATTTGTCATGCACTCTTGTCTTTTTCCCTTCCAATTTGTCAAAATATTTTTTGGTTGCACTGAACTCTTGGTCAAGTCACGTACAATCTTCTTGTTGTTCTCCATTAATCTTCCCGCAAGAAAGTTCCCTTATTAATATGGCAACATCTCATGGTTGTGAATTATGATATGTTCGGTAAGAGACCAATGTAGGTGATGAGCAAAACCGCAAGTGCACGGTTTTACCGAAGTAGTAAAAATAGAGTATCGTTCTGACAGGGAGTTATGAATTTAATTAACTTTTAACAATGATTAGAATGAAAGTTTTAAAAGTTAAAAGGTTTGGATTTTTGTTTTGAAATAAAATAAAAATAATAATAAAAAGGTGCCTTGGGATTATTGGTTCATCATAATAACAAATCCTTCACAAACAAACCCTAAACCATAACTTTATATTTGACCTACTTTCTAAAGACAAGTTTCTCTTTAGCGTATCAAAGCCTCTCTCGAGGTGCAGTGAGTGTGTTCCTCTAGCAATCACGCCTATTCTCATGGTTGATTGCTAATAGAATCCTTGAAGAACGAAACTTTATATGTCTCAAGGTTTGCTAGACTATTCTCATGTTTCGCAACCCTTGTCTAAATTCACTTGTTCCAATATCAAAGCTCCGTTTTCGCTTTATGAATTGATATTTGAGATGATGAACTAACAAATACTAACCTTCCGCTCTCGCTTTATGAGTTTGGCATTTGTTAATTCATTATAAAAACGGTGAATTAGATTAGAAAGTAGATTTATATAAAATTAGGGTTTATGGTTTGGTTTGATTGGGATTACGTCATTAGACTTATCCAACAATCCCAAGACAAGAAAGAGTCTACTCACTAACGATCCATGTAGCACAAGAAGCCATGGGCTCTAAGTCAGAAATACTAAAATAGGCAGCTTTTGTCAAAGAAGCAAAAGCAGCAAAAGGGTAAAAAGGGGGACGCGCCACTTTGTTATATTTTTGGACAAGATCTTCAAATTCTTTGCACAATATATTTTGTTATGAGATCTACATATTTTTGGCATGAATCATTGCACCATATATTTTATATGAGATCTTCATATTTTTGGCACGAATAAGCTCCAATTCCCTTTCTTTTGCTCCAAGACTAAATCTTTTGAATATTTGTTCCTGAAATATAATAACTTGCAATTGAAGTAAAATAGTTCTAGAAGGAAATAAAAACATATTAAATCTAATTAAAATAAATTTAAATATTAAATAAAAGACACTAATTTAAAGACTAATTATTGAATCATCAGTAGGCAACGGTGGCGGAAAGTGCTCTGGTACGGTGGTGACGAGTCTATGCGATGAGACGTGTATGAGAATAACTGGCTCTGTAAGATGCGGCGTGTGATTAGGAGGTGGTTAGAGTACACGTGTATGATATCTGATACACGGAGGCGTACTTCAATGAAGTAAGGCATATTGGTATTTGCATGCTCCTTCAAGCGATGCGCCTTAGCTGGGTGGATGTTAGTCCACGTGTCACAATGGGATTGACCTTCTGGCCGGTCCAGAACAAATTCCATTAAGAATAGCCAACTTCCAAGAATTTGATTCCTTACTGTTAGGTTTTTCGAAATGTATTGGCTGCATTTTGTTAGAACTTTAGTTATAGCAAGATGTTAGACATAATGTCTTAACATGTTGGTACGACATCATAGCGTGCCTTGATCCGCATTCTTGGAGATTTATGTTAAGCATGAAGATTTTCATATAATATCTAAAGATTTGTTTCACGAGAAGAGTTGACCAAGATAGTGTAGTTCTAGAAGCAGAGGAAGGAGGTCTATGCTTAACTTAGTCCTTAAGAATGTTGTTGCAACATTTAAGGAAACATCTGATCTGCTTCAATATATTTGTGTTGAAATATCAAGATTTCAGCTGATGTTTAGCCGAACTTATGCATCACACCCATTTTGCATCCAAGCTATATAAGCAAAGACAAAAGACATAATTACTCACTTAAGCCGCAATTTACTAAAAGAGTCTTTTAGGGTTTTGACTGTCGTTGTTATTTGGGAGCCACTCTTATATCACTTTGATATTAGAATTGGAATTGGACTTTGTTATTAAGTTGTAAAACTCTGAATCTCTCAAAGCTTTTAAGCACGAGTTGATTCATTGTCTGGGAGAGTGTCTCCATATTTGTTCATGTTTATTTAAGGACGGTCACTGGATCTGTGACTAAGAGGAGGTGGGAGGGGGATTTCTCATATCTAGGACTAGTGAGAGTCTTACGTAGAAATTGTACGGGTAGTGATTAAGTGAGAAGTTAGTAGGCTGGAGATAGCTTTTATGTATGCTTCGAATTGATACTACTATAGTGAATTTCATTCTTGGCTTTGTAGCCCCTAGATGTAGGTGAAGTTGCACCGAACTGGGTCAATAAATTACTTGTGTCTTTTACTTCATGTCCTTTGATTAAAATAGTTATTAGTTGTTTGGTTGTCCTGATGTTCTTACATCTTACTCGACATCCAATTTGTCTTAACATCGTGTTCAACATCTGTTATACCTACGTGCCGGAATTTCACTTACTAACATATCCACGTACCTTGAACAAACACTCACATTTTCTTGATCTTGTTGCTTCATGCTTCAATTTTTTCTTTGATACTTTGTGCTCGCCAGACCTTTCACAAACCATCTCCAACATTGGATTCCTTATTACACAAGTTCTTTTTATGACAACTGTAAATCCATCCAGTCCTATTTGCTTGTTGACGTATCCAACCGAGCAATTTATCTTTATCTTTCCATGTATTTTGGCTTGAAAAGAATTGATTAGTGTCCACTTCGTTGACACCAAGTTCGGACACACCAAAATTCACATGTAAAGCCTCAACTTTCACAAAAGTTTCAACCTTAGGTGGTTTGATCTCGACGGAATAATCGACAAAACTAGGTTTAGTCTCAACAGGATCATCATCAACATTCTCAATCATAACTATAAATAAACAACATAGAACTGCGAAAACATTTAATTAACATCTATCTAATATAAAGATTAAAAAAACAAAAAAAAAACTATAGGTAGTAGCCTTTCAAATTTTGAAAATTTTAAGGTCACAGCGGTAGTTAACTACCGTTCCCCCCATCGGTAGTTAACTACAGTTGGATTCTAATCACAACGATAGTTAACTACTGATGCACTGCATGTGAGAAAACTAAAAAAATTGGCAGTGAAATGAACAAATGTAAACGGGTTAAAAGATGCATTACCTATTTCTTGATGTCAAATGTGTGTAGAAACCTTATAACAATCTTTCTCCAATGATTTGAAACAAAGATTTGGGGGATTTTTTTTTGTTGGGTTTTTTTAGGTATGGTGATGGATGAATAGGAGGTAGGGGTGTGAGTTTGTACTGCATATAGGGAATGATCGCAACGGTAGTTAACTACCGTTGAACTAACAGTAGTTAACTACCACTGATTTTTTAATGGTAGTTAACTATCGCTGAAGGTATTTACGTATTTTCTATGTGTTTGTAAGAAAAAACACATGTTAGAAAAGTAATTTTCAACGGTAACTTCTCTCAAATTTCATGAAATGAGGTAAACACAACAAGAGTGCAAACTGTGTAGAAATAGTTCTGCTCATATTTTCATTAATTCTGGAGTATTACTTTTCCCACCCTGTGCAATTCTCGCGCGCCCTATTTTTTTCCCTAAAATGCCCTAGTCCGGATTATATAATCCGGACGCACTTCGGAAAATAAGTTTCAGACAAATTCGTGGATTTTGGCACTTAAACCACCCTGATGGATGTTGATGCCAATGATCAATGGATGGATTCAGATTCATTAATCCGGACAGTTTTAACACTTTTCGGATTATGTAATCCGGATTATGGTGTGGGAAATGATGTTTCCAATCCGGGTAGTGTTAAAACTGTCCGAATTATGTAATCCGACTTGCATCAACACAGAGGCAGAAGCCATCTGTTTTGGCTGAGCCTCTGTTTTAGAGCAACGTCACTCAACTGTTTATGATTTCGACCAGTTTTTCAAACAGAAAAATCAATTTATAACATTAAGCAAACAACAACACAACATAATTATCCAAACATTGAACATTAATCAAACACAATTATCCAAATGTTACATAACATAAATATCCAAAATATTCAAACATTAACATTAAATAAAATACAATCAACCCCTTATAACTACACCTAACCGCTGCCACCCCTGCCACCACCTCGGGCACCCCTGCCACCCTCAGTTGCTCCCCGACGACGGTAAACCTTCCCATCATGTTCCTCTTTCAATACCTCCTCCAAATGTTGTCATTCCTCAGACCCTCGCGGTACCACACCACTGGACATCACAACATACACATGGTCTCTGATGCGGCTCAACCTTCCGCTAAGCTGTAAGTACCCATGTTCTCCATCCTCCTCAGCAGCATGCACATCAATGACCTAACGCTCCAGTGGCCTCTGAAGGTGAGAAAAACCACAAGAGG
>Ga0315915_1005549_pt1 | contig 15726 bp, 8 predicted proteins | sample MpolbnodulesMG_FD_207738 | JGI IMG/M metagenome (GOLD analysis project Ga0315915, IMG submission 207738) | Medicago polymorpha root nodule microbial communities from Los Angeles, California, United States - branched nodules | ecosystem: Host-associated > Plants > Roots > Nodule | place: USA... | reverse complement strand
ATTTGTGACCATTAAACGTAGCGTTTTGACACCCTCGAGCTTTTAAAAGACAGCATTTTGATCCAAGTCAACAACTTAACATCTACATTAGCATCAGTTAAACGGAGACTGACAGCGGGGTTAACGGTGAAATTGTTTATCAACTAAAAGGACTTATTTGAAACTTTTGAAACTCAAAGGACTAACTTAGGAATTCTGTCAAACTAAAAGGACCTAATTGAAACTTTCGAAACTTAAGGGACTAACTTGGAAATTCTGTCAAATTAAAAGGACCAAAAGTGGTATTTGACCAAAAATCAATGTTGAAGATCAAGCTTCTCAAACGTCTCTTTGATGTGCTAGCACTCTTCAACGTCTCTTTTCTACCTCTATATAAATGAATGAAGACTTGAAGAATATACAAGACTCTGTAATATTTTACAAGTGCCAAAACTTTGTAAAATTCATTACGCATCAAACACTAACAAATATTTTGTCAAAAAATAGTTGGTTTAATGATCTTATTTATTATTTTTTAAATTAATATATAGAAAAAAATTATTTATTTCAATTAAATAATATATCTACATTTAATATTGATCTACACATTTATTCAACCATGTCCATTTATTTGTATTTAGCTATGTCCATTGTAGTAATTATATATTCAAAAGCAATTTTGATCAAAACTATCCAAACAACATTCATTCTGTTTAATCTATTTTACATTATTGAATCCAAACATAAATCAATTCGCTCAAAATCAATTTTGTCAGAATCAATTATATGAGAATCAATTCTACCAGAATCAATTATATCCAAAGCTGAATCAAACACACACTAAAGCATGTTTGCATCTCTCTGTCTTTCTTATGCGCATATCTTATTGCTTCTTTCACAAATTCATTCTTTTTATTTCCTTGGTTCACACCTTCCTCTCCACAAAGAAAAATTGTCAAGTCCTAAGATCTCCTTCCTCAACTATACTACCCATAAATGTTGTGTAAACTAGACACAAAAATATTACCCACTACGAGCATCACACCATATTCATAATCATTTAGTCTTCCATCCACAATATTTTTCAACCCCTTAAGCGATTATCTGGCGATTATTTCTTCTCGAATTTGTGTAAGTCATAAGAATTTGATTCCGCATCCGTTCAACAGTAGGATCATCTAAAAGATGTCTGGAGCAAGAGAAATTGTGTATGCATTGTAGCCGGAGAATTTGAGGCACAGAGATTTGCACTAGGAAGAAAAGCGGCCAAGGGTAAGGGCACTTCCCCATTCTTATCATAATTGTAACTAATAGTTAGGTATTATAATTTAAAAAGTATGATCATTAGTTATTAAGGAGAACTAAAAGTAAAACACAACCTTATTATGTGGTAAAATTTAACCTTTTATAAAAGTGATTATTTTTAATTATATTTGTGTATAAGAAGAAGTAGGTGTAACGTCTTGGATCAAAATCCAGGACGTTACAGTTTAAATCTAGTTTCTAAAATTTGATGAAATAATTAACTTAAAAAATTTGAATTACATGTAGGCTTTTTATTATAAAGATTTTTTTTTAGATATTGGAATTATTTTGTTCATCTATTATAATAATATTTTTATATGAGTTGAAGAGGATTTGATTTATTGTGGGGAGGATACTTGCGATTTTCATAATGTAAAAAAAAAAATTACTTTATATATTATAGGTTTATTTACAATTTCTTGCTAAGCAAAAAGGTTTATTTACAATTTTGGTCTTTATTTTCGTCCACTCATGTAATTGATCCCCACATTTTAAAATCATTAATTTTTTATCAATTCCTTAGATTTTTTTAACTCAAAAAGGGTCACGTGGTTTATTTTAAATAATGTGTCATAGAACTTGATGATGTGAAATGATTAACACCGATGAAATTACAAGAAAATCCCTTAAAAATTCCAATTTAAATATGATGTATCACCATTTTAAGTTTAACAAATTTAGGTAGGGACGAATTCTATGTGATTTTGAAATGGAAGAACGGGTTCCGTGAATGAGTGAAAATACAGAGACAAAAACTATAATTAGTCCTACATTATATAATAGTAGATAGATACACCCTCCAGTCATTATTATAAGAAAAAATTTAAATTTAAGATTCATTCAATTAATGATGTATGTGGTTTTTATTATAAACCACATACATCACTTATTAAATGAATCTAAAATATAGATTCTTTCTTATAATAGCGACCCGAGAGTGTATATATGTTATAGTCTTTATGTAGAAAGATAGGGCACAACGCGCACTCTGATGGGAAGGACAATTAGTCTCGACTCATGACACAAAATTTAGAATAAATTAACCTATTCTTTATTTTTTGTGTTCTTGATTTCTTGCTATTGTCGAGGTGCTTATGAAAAGAAAAAAAAATCGTTTGCATAAATTCCATAAATATTATCCTTGTTCTGCACAAGTTTATGGAATTGTACCCTGACTTTATTTTACATCATCCTTTGAATCAATCGACATAATTTGATCTGTAATTCCTTGTGAACAACAAGGATTTGCTTTATTTGTTTCCGTTCAAAGTTAAGGAATATGTTGTCTATAAAAAGTATGGTTCCATCCTACAGGGTCCCCCTCCAAAAGTTCCCTCACTCAAAAGACATTGGAATTCCAAGGAGTTCTCATGTGTTAGGTCCTCCCCCCACCTTTATTAATGATCCACTCTGCATGATGTATGCTCCTACGAGTAAAATTGGGTCTATGGCCAATTGGAGCATTAAAGACATCTGAGTTACGAAAATATCTATATTATTTAAGGTTTTATTTCCTTTCGCACTGGTTTCCAATCCACCAATAGTGGACGACTAATCTAACTCATGTGTAGAGACATGCGTACTGGTCAAGCATTGTTCCTTCTGGGATTCGAACCCGGTATTCCCCGAGTACGGCTTTGGAAGGAGCTTCTTGCCACTGGAGCCCAAACAACTTGGTTATTATTTAAGGCATTTTGCGAATAGGGTGTTGGGGTTGGTATGAATCCACCATACCTATTTGGTCAACTAGCTTCATTAAAATCTAAGTTCTAAATCTCATGCCTAGCTCCTTCAAGATCCCTCCATACTAGCTCACCAAAAACTGCAAATGAAACTTAAGGAATGAGGAAACAACTCCTAACATGAATCGATATAGTCTGGGCCACAGCCTTAATGAGGAGTATACTGCTTGCGAATTTTGCATGCAATTTTGCATATATTTTAACTAACGTATCTTTTATTTTATTTTATTTTTGTTTTGTTAGACATCCATTATTATAGCATCACCTTAATTTAATGAAATCACATGGAGAAAACCTGTATTTTTTGACAGCAAATATAAACATGGTGGAAACCTAGAAATTACGACACTTTTTATTTTTCTATTTAATTTTTTTCTTAAAAATTAAGTAAATTATTGTTTAAAAAAATAACGTTTTATGAGACAACTAGTGTAACATTTTTTTAAAAGAAAAGAGTATATTTATAACATTTCATTAATAATAAAAGTGTTTATACAACGAGGTACACAATAATAGATATTGAGACTAGCTGATAATGCGGCAACCCCAACAAGGGAGTGAGATACCTCATTTGTTTATCTTTTGTTAAACTTGACCTTAGAATTTGAGTGTGTTGAAGAGACTTTGGCATGCTGAAATCACTTGGCCAAATTGTGTAACATCAACCCGACGATGGTGGAAGGTGTCTATTGTAATCTTCGAATTCAAGGTGAAATCAACGTTGTCATATTGCATGTCACTTAGCTATTGTAAGACGTGGAATAAGCCTAAGCTTCTTCTACGGCAACATAACACATAGGAGAGATAGATACGGTTTTAGCCAGAACAAAGGCTAACATTTTTAAAACTAATAATAATAATAATATAATGTATATAGTAAATATGTATTATATTTTCTCTTTATTATATTTCAATCGGTTGTCTTCTTTTTTGTCAAATAGTCACTCTGGTGGTTAGAATTTCATATTATAATTAACATGAATAGGTTGAAAAACGGAGTTCAAACCTCGACATTTATATATATATTATGCAATGTTCATACACAGGAGTGGTCTTCAGGATGAGTGGGAGGGGTGGCAACTCATGACACTGTTTTTTTATGAACACTAAAATAATTGTTTACTTAGTAGTTAGTACTATATAAATATATATTATTTTAACCTGCTTTAATTAATTTTATTGAAAAATAATTTTTGACAACATTGATTATAAAATAATCTTTTGCAACAAAAAAATTAAAAGAACACAACTTTGTTGATTCACACATAGCATTAAAAATCTTACGCTCCTATTCATACCAACTAAGTTATGTTCACGTACGGATATATCTATTTTTCTTTCTTTTTTTTTGTTGATGGAAATAGGCTGTCACACACATCTTAGACATAAGGAAAAATTGCATCATATATCCGTGGCTGCTCGTGAAATTAAGACCCCCTATCTATGCCATGTGCATAACAGCAGAAGGAATTAATAAAATTATTTTGTATGTCCAAACCTTAATTGCAGGATACACATTATGACATTATTGAATTAAATTCTTTGTTATATCCATAGTCAATGGAAAGGTAAGCCAGAACCATCAATCCTTCATTCCAAATAAAAAAATTCCAGCCTGTCTTAAAAAATTCCATTTCGGTTCAAACATATAAATTTGTTTTCACATCATTCTCAAAAGGAGACCAATATAGAAGAGAATATTCATATAAGCCTTTGGGATTTGTGGAGCTATGGAACAAAAACCAGGAGAATTAGGATCCTCTCTTGTTTTTCCTTCTGTAAGAGAATTAAGCAGTGTTCCAGAGAGATATGTGCGTAAGGATATTGACTACCCTACAATTGTGTCTAACACAGATTCTTTGCCACAGCTTCCTGTCATTGACCTTAGCAAATTATTGTCTGAAGAAGTGAAGGGTCCTGAATTGGAGAAGCTTGATATTGCATGCAAAGAATGGGGTTTCTTCCAGGTTAGTGTAATTTCATCTAATCTCCCCTTCTTATCTTTTGCTTATGTTTGTTTGCTCAACTAAAAATGTCGTTATTTGACTTATTTTTAGGTTTGACTTATTGTTAGGTTAGACATTTAAATTCACGGTTGTGTGTATGTTTTAGGTGATGTATGTTATTTCGTCTACGGAAGAAGATAAAATTTATGAAACTGCAAGTTTATTTTTTTATGTGATTGAATTTCAACGATTAAATCGTTAGATCAAAAGTTCTTATTTAGTAAATTAACTCTACAATTTTGTTGTAAAATTTATAAACTATTTGATATTTCATTAAAAAATATTGCACAAAAAGTTTTTAAGTCGACTATATGATTATATTGTTATAAATTTTTAATTTATATAAAATTTTGTGTGTTTGATGATTAATATAATATGACAACAATTAAATTTTGTATGTTTGGATGTTAAAAAATTCTAAAATGTTTAAAAAAAATTCGAGAATTTCAAATATGACCTAAAAAATAATAATTTTGAATTCCTTATGTGCTTTATAAAATATAAATCTCAAGTTGGTCCTTGTATGTTTTAAAAATTTACACATTAATACCTATTTATTTTTTGAAATTTACAAATTGGTCCATATATTTTTCAAATTTTGTAACGTTTTCTCTCTTAAATTTCAAAAAAATTGCAAAGTAGTCCTATAAATTTTAAAAAATTAGAAATCAATCCCTATAAATTATCAACAAACATTAATTTGATCCCTATAAATTATCAACAAACTTTTCATTAATTTGATCCCTGTAAATTTTAAAAATTTGCTAATTAGTCTATACAAACAAACAAAAAAACAAATGAAGGGACTTGACAAAAAAAAATGAAGGGACTTCAATTGAGACGTGTAAATTTTTTAGAATTCTAATTTTTCAAAAATTTTCAATTACTCTATTCAAGCACATTCTAAAGGACAGTCAAAAGAAATTGAGACTAAAATCAAGAGAATAATTTTGATAAAAGGTCAATGTAAAACTTCTTAGATTGCAATTCAGTTATATATAAACTATCCATTTGTATGACTATTATGCTAGATGTGATGATTGATATAAAAAAAAATTGAGTTATATATGATGAAAAGTACATGTATTTTAAAGATCAAATGATTATATGATTGACTGACTATAAAATTATACACGCAGTCCGTAAATATATATAAATGAAATCCCTAAGTTAAATTGTGTAATATATTTATTGCACCAAACAAATAGTAATGTAACTCTTTTTTTTTTTTTTTTTTGAGGTAAAAGAGTAATGCAACTCTATAAAATTGTGGTTTGTGTAACAGATAATTAATCATGGACATAGCATGGAAATGCTGGAAGATGTGAAGATAGGTGCTCGAGAACTTTTCAACCTTTCAATGGAAGAGAAGAGTAAGCTTTGGCAAAAACCAGGAGATATGGAAGGGTTTGGTAAAATGGTTGATGTGTATGAAGATGAGCCATTAGATTGGGTAGATTTATTCTACATTTTCACACTTCCTTCCCACTTAAGGAAGCCTCACTTGTTCCCGAATTTACCACTGCCATTCAGGTGTTTTTTTAAAAATAAATATGTTATTTATTAAACAAAATAAGTTGTTTGTTTATTTTATTATTTTAATAGTTTAATTACCGTGATAAATATTTGATTATTTAGTTTATAAAGATAAAATATCAAATTATGTTTATCACGATGTTATGTGAAAATATTTTTTTTAATTGATCCACGCACTCTACAATGTTATTGAAATAAAATGATCGGTGGAATTTTTATCAAATCATTTTGTTTTAACCCTTCGATTTTTAGATGAAATGATATAATTTTTTCCTTTTCCACCCCATGCAAAAATTCACTTTGTTTTCTGAAAATTACATTACATTGATAATAATTAGTTAAATTGGTTAATGCAGGGAAAATTTCGAGGCTTATTGTATAAAGAATAGAGAGCTTGCCATCAACATTTTTGTTCTTATAGGGAAAGCTCTTGGCATAAACTCAAATGATATTAAAGAGTCATTAGGAGAAGGAGGCCAATCAGTTAGGATCAACTACTATCCTCCTTGCCCTCAACCAGAGAATGTCCTTGGCCTCAAGGCTCATACTGATGGGTCTGCCCTTACCATCCTTTTCCAAAACAATGAAGTGGAAGGACTCCAAATAAAAAAAGATGGAACATGGATTAGTGTTAAGCCTCTCCCAAATGCTTTCATCGTTAGTATTGGAGATGTTTTGGAGGTAAGTGGTTCATATTTTATAGTATAATGCATGTTTGGACTTATATTAATTTTAGAATCATAAAATTAATTGAGTATTTGAGTATTTTGCTTCTATTAAAAAACACAATTCTTGCTCAAAAATGGATTCTAACTTTTTTTTTTACTAAAAACATGGATTCTAACTTAAGCATCACTATTAGGGTTTTCATTGGGAGGAAACAATTCTAATTTCAAAAAAGAGTCGATAGATAACCCATATGTATATGATGGTTGTTCATTTGGTCTCTCTATTTGCTCAAAAGTCTATAAAACAATGTTCGATGGAAATCTACTGAAGAATGTATAAAACAACAAAAATCGTTCAGAGTTGCGAACCGAATGGCTTTAGGCGAAAAGAGAACAACCCTAAATATATTAGACACATTTTTGGACCCAATTCAAACTAAAAAGTAAAAACACACAAGTCCACTCTGAGTTAGTCATAACCATAATTTTACCAAACAAATATCTTATTTTAAAATTTTGCCTAAAATATGGACTTAGTCTACACCTAACCAAAATGGCTTAATTTTTTGGGCACCTATAATGGAGGGTCAAAACTGATATCACCATTTTGTATATATCATAATTTATTGTGGAATTCATATATTGTTTTTGTTAGGAAATTAATATACTCTAATTTCATCTTTGTAACAGATAATTACAAATGGTATATATAAGAGCACGACACACAGAGCTATAGTAAACTCAGAAAAAGAGAGGTTATCCATAGCAGCATTTTACGGCCCACAATGGGTTGGAAATATAGGTCCAGTATCATCTCTTGTAACTCCAGAAACACCAGCATTGTTCAAAACAATTGGTGTAGCAGATTTTTACAACGGGTTACTTTCAGCAGAAAATCATGGGAAATCATACATACATGATGTTTTAAGGATCCAAAATGAAGACATCAAAGACTAGCTCCAGGAAATGAAAAAGTTTGGTGAACATATTCAATAAATAATAATGCAATTCTTGACTTATTTGTTTCAAATACATGTATTAGTTTTTCAAGATTTGGAGTAAGGGTACTTTGGAGTAAGTACTCGTTATTCCCTCCGGGTGAATACTAATTGAGAATATTAGTAATTTTATTCAATTCTTTATAATGTAATTAAGAAAATAATTGTGTTTCCTTTTCTTTAATACAAAATAATTGTGTTTCTTAATATGTTAGTTTCTTTTATTAAATTTGTATGGAATTTTTTTTTATTTGGGATGACGAGGATCGAACCTACAACAACTAGTTCTTACATGATCAATATTGAGGTGTGATAATGGCAAAATTTGTTTTATGATATTAAAAATAATTTTTTTACAAGGTGATATTAAAAAATAATTCATTAAAATAGTATCATATTTTTCACCATTAAAATAGTATTTGAATAAGTTGAAGAATGCAATTTCTTTTGTTGGCACTCTATTATTCCAACAAAAAGAAACATTAGAGATCACTTAATATGGAATTAGTTGAAGCATACAATTTTTTTATTATATCTGCAAGTGTATGTTTAATCAATTAGCTTAAAAAAATATTAAGACAGAATATAAATGTACCTATGACTTAGACTGAGCACTACCATTTCAATTCTCTTTTTTTCTTCTTTACCAATCCTAACTCCACTTGATTATTTATTTTTACATAAAGAACTCCATAAGAAACTATGTCCATATTTTAGAAGCAGATTGAGAAAAAGAATGAATTGCCTTGACAGGAAGATATCTCAGAATGTTAGTTTGTTTCTGTTGACTGAATGAAGTATGACATTATTACTTGTTAGTAAAATATTATTATTTTGCAGGATGAGTTTGAAAAACGGATTATTGAGAGGGATTCACATGAAGAGGCACTAGGGGATGATGTTTCTAGACATGAAAGTGACAACATTATCTTCTTAGATGTTGTTGGAGGAGTAAATAAGAAGGGTCGTATATATGGTTTGGGCCCGAAATCATAGAAATATTAGCCGTCTAGATCTTCCAATCTGACGGCATCTTACAATCTGAATTTGAAACAAATGAGGGCTGAAAACGCATCACTTAAAGAGAAATTGAAGGCTCATGAGGAGTTGATTCGTGCATCGCATGAAGATTCACGTTTTCTTAGGGAGCAAATGATTAAATTGATGGAAATGGTTTCTCAAGGTCATCTACATCCACCTCCATCTACATGATATGTATAATATATGGTTATTTTGATAGCTTGGTTGCAAACTTAGTTAATGTGCTACTTCTAGTACCATTAAAAATGTTTAAGCGTTTCTTATGAAACTTATTTTGAGAGTTTCCTTATGACTCTTTATGCATTTTGAGAGTTGAACAATGGTTGTAAACTTATTGACTTTTATGTTTTATGGTGATGAATGTATATGATGGGTATAAAGACAATTTATCAAGTGTTTTTTATTGTATATTTATAATTTCCATCAAGTTTAATATAGTAAATGCATTTACAATATTAATATAATTAATTAATGAAATCTGGTTTGAAATTGAACATTAAAATAATGATGCAAATTCGTTTGTGAGGGATTACCGGTTGTCACAAATATTAAACTTAAGAGAAAATATAATTAATTCGTTTCCCTCACAAATATTTAGCAAGGCCAATATTCGTAAGGGATTACCGGTTGTCACTAAATTCGTTTGTGAGGAAATTATGGTAGTTTAGTGACGGATTTCTACCCTCTCTAAAATTGATTTTTCTAGTAGTGAATTGAGAGAAAATATTCAACAATTAAAGTTGGAGTTTGATGATGCAAGATAAATTTAGTGAAATATATATTGCAAGATAAATACAAAGATGCAAACTAATGTTCCTAATAAGATAGCCACGACTTCATTATCATCCAAATAAGGGTGGCCAATTGTTAACTATTATAGAGAATACGTCCAGAAAGAGTTGCTCTACTTGCCCTGATTATTTAATCATATACGATGTGGTCATGCTCACACTTTGACATTAGATAAAATAAAGAGGAATTATTTAATGAAAAAGAAAAAACTCAATTGATTAATGAGTTTTAGTTAAAGATTAATCATTTGGAGAATTCAAATTCGAACAATGATTAAAATAATTATTGGTTAAATGTTACTTTCTTTTAGGTTAAAATGTGAATTGTCAAAGTCGCTTTCACTAAACAGTAGGATCATATTTGTCTAAAGTTATAAAATTTGTGTATTCACGAAGTCATATGATTGATAGATCAAATTAGATAGTTCATATTTCAAGCTCCGTATTTTTCTATTTTAAAAAATGAAAGGTTGAGACCAGTTTTGATCGTCCAATTTTGATCCAACAACCATTAATATTCTAAATGCGTGAATGCATCAAATTATAATGATCACAATAAATATCAATTATAAAAGGGCAAGGTTGAGACCCAAGATATATATATATAAAGAAAATATGTATTATGGACCAAGCACACAAGGTATGGAATGCTCCTTTAATTCTTATTTGATCATCATACTGCCCATTTGATTGTGAATACTCCCTTCATCCTTTAGTTACAGTGGATATATTGGTTTGGAAGTTTGCGAAAAAATGGTAGGTATTCTGTTTGTAGTGCTCACAGAATATGTATGAATGAAATTGTTGACAATACCCATTTGCATAAATCAGGTAGTTGGGATTTAATTTGGAACATGAAAGCTCCCCTCATGATAAAAAAAATCTCTTGTGGTGTGTGTGTTGGGGCTGTTTTCCCACTCGAGCATGGCGTAATAGTGGATTTGTCGAAATAAGTATGAGGACAACATTCATGTTTTATTGGAATGTTCGAGTGTCATGCAAGTTTGGCTCACAGTGAATTTATGGGATAAGATTGACAGTGCACTTCATCTGGATTATAATATAGATTGACTTAATACATCTTCCGGTCCCTTAACTTATTTTATTTTCTCAGTTTGGTCCCTGGACTATTAAGTGTCTCAATTTGGTCTCATAACTCTTCTGCCGTTTACTATTTTGGTTCTCTCCATTAGTTTTTAACCCTGAATATCTAAGGTGAACCAACATTATAGGTGGTCCACCATAGATCTTAATAGATTTTTAATTTTAACCCTTTGATATTTTGTCTATAAATGAGAACAGTTAGATCATACATGTCTATTGTATCGTATAGTGAACCGCCAACAACCAATTTTTTCTCATTTCTTCATCTTCTTCCTTTCATTTCTTCATCATCTTCAACAACATCTACATATACCTTCATCAATCTTCAACCATTAAAACCCAGAAATAAAAAAAAATGTAAAAATTGCTTATCATCTTCAAAACAATAAAATTAAATCCTTCATCATATTTATCTTCAAATAAACCCAGCAAAGAAATTCATCAACAACAACCATATAAAACATAAAAAAGTCTTCATCTTCTCTAATTTGAAATAAAACAAAATATCATTTTTCAAAATTCAAGATTCTCAATTCTCACAATTTTCTCAAATTTAAGAAAGGAAAGATTAAAAACAACAAATGTCAGCGATCATCTTTTCTTCTCCTTTTTTTTCTAGAAAAATGCTTCTTCCTGAATCACCATACCATCATGTCCTTCACTTTCTTAACACCAAAACCCAGAGCCTAATCCCTCTATTCTCTTCCCAAAAAAATTGATCTCATTTTGAACTCAAATCTATAACTCATATTATTCAATACCCATTCTCAATTCCTTCTTCAATGACACCTCCATCATCAACACCAACACCACCACTCCCTATTACCACAACCTCAAATCCCGTCTCTACTTCAATGAAACCCTCAATTTAAATTCTCAAAATTCCAACAACAATTTCATTTTTCAGAATTCAAAATTCTCAATTCTCACAATTTTTCAGAATTCGAAATTCCTATTTCTCACAATTTCATTTTTCTGCAGTATACAAATTCAAAAATGAAGAAGACTGTTCTTTTCTCAGAATTCGAAAAACCACACAAGGTTTTTATTTCCTTCATTTTTATGTTTATGGGTATACAATGAATGATTTTACAGAGAAGTGAAAATTTTGAAAGTTATTTATGAAAGGAACAAGAAGAGGAAACCACACAAGGATAATAATAGAGATTGAAACTTTGGTGATTTTGTTTTTGCATTTGGAGAAGATTATTTGAAGATGAAGAATATTGTTGTTGGAGAATATGGAAATTGTTAAAAAAAAAAATGGTGTTGCTGCATGTGAGAGAGATGAAGGGGTGGAGGTGGGTGATAAATTGATTTTCTTCTTTTGGGTTTAAAGTTAATTATTTAAGGGTTTTTTCTGGTTTTTTATTTTATTTTTTTCTGAATGTTGATGAGGATGAAGAAGATGAGAGAAGAAGATGAAGAAGAACAAAAAAGATTAGATGTTGGTGGTTCAGTGTTGTATATGATGGACTTGCAATCAAACGGTTGAAATCAAATAAAAAATATTAGATATTAAAATACTAACAGAGAGGACCGCAATAAGTAACAGAAGAATACATAAGGGACCAATTTGAGACGTTTCTTAGTTAAGGGACCAACCTGAGAAAACAAAATAAGTTAAGGGACCGGGGGCCGTATTAAGCCATATAAATTCTATTATTTTTACTTTGTTGCAACAACTTACTCCAATGCAGAGTGATCATTTTGTAGCAATACTATGGCGCCTTTGAAAACACGGAAACCTGAAACATTGGTAATAAACTAACGATACTAATGAGCAGGTTATAGAGCATGTGAAACAATTGATGGAGGAATGGAGACGTGCTCAAGTCATTTGCTCGAGTAGTGCAACTCCCTCTAATTCTAATCCACATGGGCCATTTCTTACATCGTCGCATCGATGGGCAAAATCGGCCCCTAGAAGTTATAAATGCAATATAAATGTCTAGTTCGTCTCATTGCTTAACAGGGCCTTCTTAGACAAATCGAAGGCCCAATTTTTTTTGACTAAAATCATTATAAAAATGGACCGACGAGGGTTTGAACCCTCAACCATGGGCACACACGCTCTTCACCTTACCACTGGACTACTGCAAATGATTTGAAATGATTTAAAATTGATCATATATAATGTAATTTTTATGTGTTATATGTATAAAAAAAATATTATGGACCCCAAAAATTGCGAGGCCCAGTGGTCTAACTCAACCTCGACGGGCTATGCGCCGGCCCTGTTGCTTAACAAGGTAAGTCTTGGAAAGTGTCTTAGAGATGAAGATGGCAACTTTATGATTTCAAAAACTGCATGGTTCTCTTCATTTTGTGACGTTGATGTGGATGATGCGATGGGTTTATATACATCTTGATTTGGTGGCAAACCTCCAGTTTGATAACGTAGATTTTGTGTTAGATTCTAAGAATGTTGTTGATTGTTTTAGGACACGTATTGATGATGTCTCTGAGTTCGGTTGTATTATATTTTCCTGTAAATAATTCATTCAAAACAATTTTCAAAACTCTCATGTTGAGTTTAGTCGGAGGCTAGCTAATGAATTCGATCATGAACTAGCAAAGGCAGCCTATGTAATGTTAGTTTCCACCTCTATATTGATGTACCGTCATGTATTTGGTCCATGATTTATAATGAATTGAATTTTGTTTTGTTTTGTTCAAAAGAAAAAGGAGTAGGAAATTTTGGTAGTCCCATTAAACACATTTTCATATAATAATGTTGATAGTTCTTGTCATTAACGAAGACAATAATTTATATTATATTTACTATATTGTTGATATATTGAATTAGAAAAACATAGTTTGTTGGGTTTGTTACATTTTGAAAGTCACAAACATCTATATGTATGTTTTTAATCAAAATTTCATAAATAAAATAAACACAGTTTATAATTTACAAACGTTAGTACAGTAAAAAGAACATAAATAATCCGCTAGCGAAACATAGAATGAATTATAATCCTCTAGCATTGTAGCTAAGGTTGTAAGTTTAAAATCTAAAATATATAACATAATTTTGTACTAACTTTTTCTTTATCTCGATATAACCTTAAACACATTTTCATATAATAATGTTGATAGGTGTTGTTATTAAAAAATACAAGAATTTATATTATATTTACTATATTGTTGATATCATTGAATTAAATAAACATAGTTTATTGGGTTTGTTATAATCTGAAAGTTACAAACATCTATATGTATGTTTTTAATCAAAATTTCATAAAAAAAACGATTTATAATTTACATATGTTAGTGCAATAAAAAGAGCAGAAAGAAGCCGCTAACGATACTTTGAGTTAATTATAATCATCTAGAATTGTAGCTAATGTTGCAAGTTTAAAATTTAAAATATAACATAATTACAAACTTCCTATTTTTTTGGGAGAGGAGCAAATTTACTATCACTTTTCTATGTAAAATAAAGGTAATCGTCATCCTTCACATGGACAGATCTACATTGAGACATGGTGTGGCAATACCGCACCATCCCAACCTATAACCTTTTTAAAAATATTAACACTACTAGAAAGAGGGAAATGATGTTGAAATGAGGTGTTAAATGATAAGTCATGTAAGTAATATCACGTAAGTTCTATGTCATTAATGAACACGCCACACCACTAAGAGGGGAGGGGGACCAAAATATTTTGTTGACTTTTTCAATAGGGAAATCAAAAAATCGGTTTTAGAAACAGAGGTATGAAAAGTTAACAATTTTGAAAATAGGGGGATCAAAATTGCATTTAAGCCTTTTTTTTTTTAGATTTCGTCCTTATAATTTGAAGATTTTTTGGCTTTGGACTTTCATCACATCGAATTACAAAATTTATGGTACTTTTGCCCCCTGTAATTTGAGTAAAATTTAATTTACCCGCTGTAATTTGAGCAAATTTCGGTTTACCCCTATTCCGTATCATCGATTTTGTAAAGTCAAAATTGATAAAGGTCCAAAACCAAAAAACTTCAAATTAGAAGAATGAAATCTTAAAAAAATATATTACAAGGGGATAAACTGAAAATAACCTATATTAGAGAGGGTAAATCATTATTAACCTTTTATTATATTTAGCACAGTCTAATTGAAAATTTATTATTATGTACTAGTGAAAAGACGGACACGTGACTCACGTGTCCGTCTTTCCGCTATTTTTATTGCACTAACGTTTGAAAATTATGAACGGTGTTTTTTTTATGAAATTTTGATTTTGATTAACACTAAAAATATAAATATTTGTTGCTTTCAAGTTATAACAAACCATACTTTTTTTTTTCTTCTTGGAATTCAATAGTGACAATTGTTTTCTTTAATAAAAAAAAGGTTATAACAAACCATACTAACCATGATTATCTATTTCAATAACACCAACAATATAACAAAAAAATAAATCTAAATTCTTTTTTTTCAATGACACTAACAACAATCTTTATTATAGAAAAAATTGTCTAAGGATATAATTGGGATAATGAAAAAAGAAATATAAATATATTCATCGAGTTTCTTACACTTTTTAAATGATAAAGGCAAAAAAAACCTG
>Ga0315915_1005546_pt1 | contig 15732 bp, 5 predicted proteins | sample MpolbnodulesMG_FD_207738 | JGI IMG/M metagenome (GOLD analysis project Ga0315915, IMG submission 207738) | Medicago polymorpha root nodule microbial communities from Los Angeles, California, United States - branched nodules | ecosystem: Host-associated > Plants > Roots > Nodule | place: USA... | reverse complement strand
AGATCTTTAATGGCTGGAAATCATTGAATTCGGAACTTGTGAATTTATTTGATTTCGATATATTTGTGATGATTACACAGTGTGATATATCTTTTCTGTTTTGGTGAAGATTGAAGATGGTGAATTTGATTGAATTTGAAATGGAATTAGGGTTTAGAAAAAGGGTTCAGATTTTTGAGTGAAAAGGAATTAATTGATTTGTAATGGTTCGGTTCGGTTCGTAACAATTAATTACAGTTAACAACGGGTGAAACCATTGCAGGATATGATTGAATGTGAGCAGTTCTACATGTTCACTCTTTTAATTTAAATAAATCTAAACCACTTATTCAATCTATTGGTGTTTTTCTCGTGGTTCACCGGTGAGGGACCTAATTGGACCCTCACCCTAGAATTCACCTAGTTTTCAATTTTCATTCATCATGAAATTAATTTTAGCAAAAGAATTGAAGTATAAAACCTAATAATTGATCTTTAACATGAACAAAACTTCACAAGCAAAATATCTAGTTGCCAAAATCCACTAAAAAATATCTACTAAAAATCACAATATATCAAATCAAGGAAAATTTATCACTCAATATTTAAAGTAGTAATAATAAAAGTGTTGACTTCATTATTTATCTTAACCATATAAATAAATGAAGAATTCAAAATATTAAATTGAACATCCTTGATAAATCCATCCAATTTCAACTATTCAAGCTAAAAGATATAAATTTTCTAACCAAAACAAAAACTCATCAATTATTTCCTTACAGGTCAAACTCATATTCAAAAAACAATATTCTGTTCACACTTTTCTCACCAACCAAAAAGCAACAGTCAAAAAAAAAAAAAAAAAAAAAAAGTAAAAGAAGAAAGAACACAAACCTGCTTGGATCTTGTTCTAGATCCTGCAGAAGGCTTGTTCTTTATCTCTCTAACAGGTTCAGCATGAATAGCTTTCAAACCTATCCCACCACCTTTCTTCAACCTTAAATTCTGACCAAAACAAACACCACCCTTTGAAAATCTACAATTATTCTTCAAAATAACATAACCAAGTTCTCTACAAGCAAAATCAGTTCTTCCAAACTTCACTTGAGAACTACCAATAACAGAAATTTCCATGGCAAAGAAGAAAATTTGTTCACAAAAATAATCAAAATTTGAAACTTTTTAGAATACCCAGAAAAGGATTTCAAGAGAATAAGTAAAGAGAAAAAATGGGTTGGATTAAAAAAGTGATTTTTGAAGTTGATGAGTGAGGAAAATGGATTGTGGTATATATAAGGAGGTGGAGCCTCAAACGCGCCTTTTCTTTTGTGTGGCCAAAGAGAAACAATAGCGTACAAAACAAGGGGACACGTGTCGATGTTGTAGCAATTCAGCCGCAGAATTATGTCTTTTGTAATAAAAAAACATTAAATTATTCAGGACCAACCAATCATCATAGGTTCATAATTTACAAAATATAAGTATTTTTTAATAAAAAATGGAATTATTGTGAACCAAAACAATCATGATAGGTTCATAATTTTCAGAAAATAAAAATTAAGAAACCATACAGCCAAGAATTAAATGACATCTGGATTTTGGGTAGATGAGTTGGATATGACCACTATAAGTTTAACATATGTACTATAGTACTGCATTATTGTTATGAATAATTCTCCATAATATTTTGTTATTTTTTTTAAGTCTAGGTGATTAGTCTCTCAATTATCGTTTTGAGTTAAGTATTGGATTTATAAGAGAACGGTTCACTTAATGTTTTGAGTAGAGATATGATATTTTTAGCGCTTGTGGTCGTGACTCATTGATTTGTCGTTACTCTCGACACTTCTCCATAGTCTCAACAAGTGGTATATAAAACTATTGTTGGACTTTGAGGAGTAGGAGTGACTTTTGATGCATCTTTCTAAGGTGCAATTGGATGTCGTATTTTGTTGGTTGTAATAACGTTTCAAGTAGAATGTGGAAGAGTCACACTTGAAAGTGAGATTTTTTAGTGAATTGGCTAAAGGTCTAGGACACCCAAAAGATTTGACACGACATCTCCATCAAAAACTTTAAGACAACAAGTCATATCTCTTATATATGCAACAATTTTTTCATTTCTAATCAACGTGAGATTTAACGATTTACACTTAAAAGCCAACAAAATCACTTTTATGGTTGCTTTTAATTCAATGTATTAATATTCAAATCATCTCCTAACCCAACAATGGTAATGATGCGGTTTAAATCACATGTGTTATTGCTCTTAATGTTTTGATTTACTTGCTCTCATAGTAATTAGCAACACAATAGTATTTGTGAGTTTTTATCCGTATAAAAAATAATTGTGAGCCTTTCTTATAATATTCTTATCATTTAATAAATGCAAAGTACTAGTACTTTTCTTGATGACTAACTGTTTTTAACAACTACATTTTTTAATTAAAAACATTGAATATGAAATTTTGAGCTCAACTCACTCCACTTGTGGATTAAAACAATGATCACTAATCTTCCTAAATTAGATCAATGTTACAGTACATGTTTAAAAAAAACATGTAAATCCATAATGTTCCTTGAACCCGACAGAAGGATAGATTCCAATCCATACATTATCCAAAATGACTCACTCAATGCATGATTTAGTACTACTATTTTGTTACTGTTGATTAATTATTCAATGCTATAGTTCAATTAAATTTGTCTCTATGATAAGAAATGTTGCAAGTGGCATAAGGGTGATTGGATGTGGGGTAGATTCTGCGTGGACACAAAGGGACACAACACAGTCATAAGTTGTTTGTGAAATGATAGGTTGTAGATGGACATCACACGTGGAGTAGTGGCAAATGGAAGATGCTTTGTGTGTGCTGAGTCATAATCAATATTAAACTATGTGCGGTGTGGTGAAAATATGGTGCCTTCACAATTCAGAATCAGATTCATTTCATTGGTCCATGTTTTTAGGATCTTTGTTCTGCTTCTTCTTGATCTCTCTTCTACTACTTACCATAACATGACTCAGATCAGAATCAGACCATGCATGCACTTTCTTCTGGATAAGAATTTTTTTTTTTTTTTTTGTATATTTTCTGTTAAGTTTCAATAATTCAATTTGAAAGCTAGCTAATAGATTATTGAATTATGTATTTGTTTATTTATTTTTTGTAGCAGTATAGTGTCAATATATTATAGTCACATATATCTTCCCATCCAAAATACTATTGTCACATATGCTACTGGCTCAAGTTGAATTAAACTGTATGCGAACGTGGACCTAGTAATACTTTAGTATCTTCCCAACCAATTAATCACCCCCTCTTTTTTTTAATATATAAAAAAGCGATGGAATCTTTTATTAAAGTGTTGATAGTGTAGTGTAGCTACAACATGAAATAGGACTGGAAACTATAGGGATAATCCATATAATTTTTTAACTGTGGTAGCGGTAAAAGATTAAAAATAATTACAAATGTTAGCGCGAATCAATCAAATTCACATTAAGCCTCGAGAAGAAACTACTCATACCGGAGACAGAGATATAGACTAGTTATTAGTTAGTGTTTATAAATAGGTTTGAGTATTTTTTCAACTTTATCCATGAATGTCATGTTTCATAACAATTTAGAGTAACATGGCTCAAGGTAACACGAGGAAGAGAATCAAGGAACTTGATCGGCCTAATAAACAATAAAATATGGATGATTATATTGCCAAATTCGTGTCACATTAATGAAGTGGTACATCCGTGGCTATTGAATAAAGATCGGATGATCTACAATCGTATCCAATTTATATTATAACGTAAAGGGAAATATTAACTAGTGCCCCAGACACTGGTTAAACACTTGAAATGATAACTTTATATGAATGTTTGTTGATAAAGTGCATTGGAAATTAAAACTTTGACATTTTTAAAGAATAATTACTTAATTTAGAAAACTTAAAGAGTGTCATGAGGGCACTCATTAACAAGACCCTAACTTAAATATAACAATTATTCAATAAATTTAAGAATGATGTTTACTTATATTTGAATCGCATAGTATTTTACAAACTTAAACACTACATAAAAATTTGAATCATCTGATATTGATCTTAATGATCACGGTTGGACCGCATGTGTGCATCAAATATTAATTGCACTCAATCGGAGAAAAGGTATGGTGTGTTGCTTCTTCGAAAGGATTGGTGAGCGGTTTACATATTTCCTTTGTCCTATTATTCCTTTTATCTTCATCCGAGAATTTTATGATTTGTGAAGAAGAAATGTTCATAGCCGGAAAAATTGAACATTTATTTATTTTTGTAATTTTGTGATTGCCAAACTGAACGAGACTATTTCCAGGGTCGGTGGATCAAGTTGCATGCCATGACATATATGATAAACGTGCTTTTGGGATTGTCTAAAGCATTACATGATGAGAGGAAATATTGAAAATAGGTTTTTCCACCATACACCCCTTAACACAGCCCCTCAAATTTGAAAAAAAAAAAAAAAAGAAGAAGTAAAAGAAGCGTTTACCTCCTGATAAAATTTGTCACAAAATATCGTTTACCTACCTATATCAATTGTGCATTGTCTTTAGATAAAAGTCTATGTATTTGTAGGTAAAAATAATATTTCTACCGTGACTCATATTTGATTATGACTTAATTGTCTATCATTGTAAACGGTGATGGACTTTTTAATTAACGAAAATTGTCGAATTTGATTCAATTTATTTTATCATTAGCATATAAAAGACATCTTTTGAGGAATATAGAGCAATTGGTTTCTATAATGACTTGGATAATGCTAATGAAATTGCTATTGAATTGAATATAGGCCAAGTACTTCTCAAAGGGATATTATTCGAAGAAAAAAGTAGTTGGATGAAAATCTGAATACCCATGAGTTTGATGTTATTGATTAAAACATACCCTTTTTTATGTTATTGATGTCATTTGATTTTGTTTTTGTTTTTAAAAGAAGGAATAGCAAATGAGAGTTTTGGTGATTGGGTACATATTAGTCCAATACTTAAAAGAGCATGAGACAAGTATGGAATATGTTAAGAATATGATTAGCATCAAAAAAGAAGAGGAAAAAAATCAAACTATTGTATTGAATGGGAATTCATTTTTAATATTTGAACATGGCCTTCAATTTGATTCGGTTGAAAAAAATTTGTTTTCATACACAAATTCATTTTCATTTTTGGATAAAAAATCTTAGGACCAAACTTGATAAAAATGACCATATACGTGATGTAAAACTTGTTTCATTTATACACCGTAGACTTAACTTAAAAAATATAGTTAATGGTACAACGTTTTTGTACTAAACTCATCACAAATAATATACGGGAAATTTTTACCCGTTGGTTTTCAAACAAATATTTGATTCTTAGTATATTTTACAAGTTTAGTTGATACTATCTCTATTTCAAATTATAACTCGTTTTGAAAAAAAGTTGTCATAAATTATAAGTCGCTTTACAATTTCAATCAAACATTAATTTTTTTTTATTATTCCCTTAGCTATTATTCCCTTTTCTTGTCAAAAATTGTCAAAAAAATTAATATTTTATTATTATTTCCTTAACTATTTACTACTCTCTCTTCTTTCAATTCTTTAATTTATATTTTGTATAACAACTCATAATATCTCTTTTCTATATAAAATGAATTATATTTCTTAATACATGTGAAATGCTCAAAACGTCTTATAATTTGGGACCGAGAAAATAATATTAAGCGAGTATTCAATTGCGGATCCATAAATTTCTTTTAGTTGGTCTAAAAAACATTATACATTTTGCCTAAAGAAAAATATTAAGGATTTGTACAAAATAGATAACTATAACGACAAAATAATCTCAAAATACATACAAACTATAAAGTTATAATTGGCTTATGCGAATTTTCATATTCTAAAAATGTTCAATGATTTCGTTGGTTGGTAGAGAAAGATCTCTCAAGAGTTGCAATTACCACATGCAAAATCAAAGCTAACCTCAAAGTAAATATATCATTTGCCCTCAATCTTGGTCCAAGAAAAATATTACAACCAATCAACATTTGAAACTTTTTAATCTTTCCCAGACAATGTTTCATAATGTTTGTTTCAATGGATTGGTGTTTCTTTTATTGCACCAGCCACGGTTCAGGATCACTTTCATCATTTTGGAAATCTGGCAGGGTTACCGCATTCCACATATCATTTTCTTAAAGTTATATGACATGCTTGTGTTTGGGTTGTTTAGAAGGAACAGAACAACAAGATTTTCAATAACAAAGCGGTGGATTTAAGCAAATTATTGGATAATGTAAAACTTATGTCTTTTTTATGGTTAAGGGCTAATAGGCTTACTTCTGCTTTCAGTTATCATGACTAGTGGTGGCACCCTTTACTTTGTCTGGGTGTTAGGGAGTAGTTTGTTCTTGTTTTTTTTGACATCAGACATTTTATTTGTAATCTTGTTGAGGGTTCTCTTTTGCACACCTTGTGCGAGTGAATCTCTCGTGGTGATTAGTTAAATTTCATTTTGACTTGTTAAAAAAAAAATTAAAGTTCTAAACATGCCTACAAAAATTTATTAAAAATTTAAAAGTTTAAGCATAATAAAACAAAATTAAATTTAAAAATGACTAAAACTTCATGTTAATTTTTTTTACATGAACTAAACCATGCTATTTTTTATATAAGAACTAAAAATAAAATTTAATATATTTATAAGGACTAAAAATTTGTTTAACTCTAATTTATATATGTCATATAAGTGACAAAATTTAGATTTCTTTTATGAATACTTTGCTTCTTTTTATTGTGAAGATCGAAAACCAAACATCAACAGAAAACAAAAGAAGCTAAAGTCTAAGACCAATGGAAAGTCTAGGACCAATGGACCATAAACAATTATGGCATATGCTAGAAGCACATAATTCAACTGAACGGATCAAACTGAATTTACTTGATAATAACGATGCTTAGGAAGTTAATTTGCACAAGAGTTTACTTCTCAACGAATATGTGATGAGAGGAGCATATGCGGAAGAAAAAAAAACTCAGGTGGGTCATTAAAATTAATTATAATATATAAACATAAAATAAAGTTGTAATAAGCATTAAGTACGAAGTTGAAATAACGGAGTTTAATTAAAAAGTTAGGATGAATACTTAAATAATTATGTATTTAACAACTACTATAAATTATGAAACTTTCTTTGTACATTACGACTGTTAACTGAGAGAATTTTCAGTTGACATGATAATATGTTAAAGTATAAGCATCACAAAATCACGTATGCCACTTTTGAAACTGCGAAAAACAATAATCATTGAAAAATTGTTTAAAGACTCGCAAAATAGACCTATAATTGAATTATTTAAATTTTTTGGGTGAGCCACTACACCACTTTGCGGGAATTTGGATCAACCGAAACCTAAAACCGACACAAAATTGCATTAAATCTCGCAAAGTAGACCCATAATCGTTAATTTTTTCATTTTTCAGGTCGTGGCCCACCCTAGCCCATGAAGGGCTCCGCCACTGAGCATATGGATGAATGTCGTGTTTCTTCCTAACTAAGACAATAGATAACGTAAAATATGTAAGGGATTTCTTAAATATGTATGGAAGTTTACAATAGTTAAATCACATAAAATGTAGGAAACTAGAAATGTTTTGTTTGGGTTCATTGCTTATGTTGTTTGGACCGTAGAGGCGGTTACCTAGGTTTGAGTCATGTTTGTGACGGTTTTTCTTCTTCTTTCTTTTCTTTTTTAAAACGATTTAAAATTGAAAATGAATGTTGTGTTTAGTGATGTGAATAGGTTAAGTCGAACTAGACTTTACAAAGGTTAAGATTGACCTTTTAAAAAATTGAAAGCCTAACTCTCGCGTGTAGCATCCCATAGCATGTTAGTATTTTGTTTTCCTTCACCTAGACTTGAACTTAAATCCTTTTGCTCTTACAAATCTTGCAACCCTTAACTCAAAAAAAATTGAGTCACTCAACCCCCACTTAATTTATTGTTTCCATCGAGAATAGTAATAAGGCTAAGGACAAGGCCATACAATATGTCAAATTGTCAATAATGAATGAAGGAAAGAAAAAAAAAACGGGGGGGGAGAGTAGTCCTCCCCACCTTGCGTAAAACCCTCCAATATGAGAAACTCAAAATTGCATAAGGGTAGGACTCTGGAGGATGTTGAATAATAAATTTTTAAATCCATTAATTCCTTTTATGATATTTTTAAAATAAAAAATTACATAAGTATTTTCCTAGCACTTTTATAAAAAAAAAAAGAGAAATGCTGAATGGTACGGATTCGATGCATACGGAAAATTTCACGAATGAGCAATAACTGGCCTTTTTTGTGTTCTCTGTGTAGAGTAGAAGCAGCAATTCAACACTGATTTGATTTCTCTTGTATGCCATATATCTATTTTGTCGATTTCTAAAAAATAAGTTGATCTCTTGACACTTTTTTTCTTTCTAATCCGGTGGTCTTTATCTTCCATAGTATGGGACATGATCACTATAATAATTTTGTTTGGAACATGATCACTATTATCATCATTTCTACAAAAGGGTGCAGTATTTTTGTTATTATTTTTAATCTAGTGTTAGTATTCGTTTAGTTTAATCTCCCATTTTTTGGTAAAATAAATGAGCGAATATGCTATGCATGTGAAATTCGTCAAATTTTGTAAAGGAGAATGCCGTACCGTTTAGCACCTCTCAAAAAAAATGTACTCTAAAAAAAGTCTCATAACTCCCGAACAAAGAAAGCACGAAGAAGAATTTATTGTTGAGCAAGCATGCATCCATGAAGAACCAACTATCTGAAATATTGTGTGAAATAATTCATCAATTTAATTTGTCTCTAATACATATTACCCTTTCTCCCATTTAGCCGTTGAATCTACGGTGTGTTTCATGTTTGAATTCCGCAAGAAATCTTTTTTAAACATCAAAATTTATTAAAATAAGGAGAGAAGTACAAAGAGTATTAATTTCACCATCCGAAAAAAGTACAATGGTACTTGACTAGCTAAAACAAACACCATATTTTAAGAATTGAGACGCTTTGAGTGCATCTACAATCTCTTCAACTGCCAAATCTTTGAAGAAAAAATCACTTCATTATGAGCCTCCCAAATCTTTCAAATTGCAGCGTGCCAAATTTAGTTTTTGATACCAAGAACTAATATTGTATTTTAGAGATTAAATTGTAAATAGAGTGAAATTTTATGTGGGTCAGAAAACAAAAGTCTCGTGCATCATGAATAAAATGTTTTCAATTTCATTCTCCTTCATGACATGATACAGTTCCACCTGACGTAAAACTTTATATTTACATCACTTCATTCTGTCATAATTTTGTTTTACATCACTTATAACATTTAAGATTACAAAATTAGTCATTATTTTTTATAAGAGATTACGAAATTAATCAAATTTAGCAATTGAATCACATGGCATTATATTTCCTATCATCTACATTAAACTTCAAATAATTTAGACACTTATAAGCAGGGGCGGATGCACACACAAGCTACACATGCTATGTGTGGCTAAAGCCCCACTTTTCCTTCTTTTTTTTAATAATAGATATAACGCAAAAGAATAAGTCGGTAAATGAGTAAACCATCTCTTTTACAGTGTGTTTTATGTTTGAATCCCGCAAAGTCATTTGCAGCTTTTGATGTGAACAAATTATCGAGGATGAATAAATTTTATGCAAATGATTTAATAGATGTGCCAGAAGTGGCGTTACGCCATCAACTTAAGAATTATGTTACAAATGTTCGATATAACCCAAAATTTGCTATGTTTAAAGGACTTTCAGATCTTTGTGCAAAATTTATCGAAACAAATAAATGCAACACATTTGCTATGGTTTATAAACTTTTGAAGTTGGCTTTACTCTTGCCGGTAACAACTGCAAGTGTTGAACGTGTTTTTTCAACTATGAAAGTTGTGAAGAGTAACCTGTGTAACAAAATGAGTGATCAGTGGCTAAATGATCGCCTTGTAACTTATATAGAAAAAGATGTTCTTTTAACAATTAACAATGATGTCGTTTTAGCTCATTTTCAACAAATGGATAGGAGACGATTTTCATTGTAATGTATTGTATCTAACAATGTTATTTCTTATTTTTAATATAGTGCATTATTGTTTCTTTGAAAATTTAGCCCCACGTGTATTAAAAGTCTGGATCTGCCCCTGTTTATAAGCATTTCTTTTTATGAAGACTCAAAAGCATGTTATAATCTAATAAAAATAGAACAATAGACATAGAATTGGTCGGAGTGGTAAGGAACTTGAACCCATTAAACACGTGGTTACGAGTTCCATTCCTAACTCATGCGTTTGGAAAAAATTCGGTTGGAAGAGGAGAATCCACCTTATGATAAGATTTTGGGTTTTACTTTTCGCACCTTGTGGCTTTCCTCGCACGCCCTTTTTTTTCCAAAATTACCCCTGGTCTGGATTTCATTTTCCGGATTGAATTGTTATAATTTACCAGATTTATTCGGATTTCAAAATCCGAAATTGCCTTTTTCTAGAACTTTTTCATTTTTAAGCTTTGAAATTCGTTCTATAAATGCAAATAAACATATAAAACAGAAATAAAAAGACAAAAAAATGGAAACAACTCATTTCATTGATATTTGAATAATACATTACAATCATGTTAAAGCTTTTTAAGCTTTTTACATAAGAACCTAAAACTATTTCTAGGGGATAGGCTATACCAGTGGCTCCGGCTAAGAGGTCATACCAGTAGCTTCACTGTTGAAGGGAGACAGAGGGGGCACAAGGGCCTCTAGGGAACAAGAGACCATGATGGTCAATATGACACCCAGACTGACCCCTTCCCTGTTGACCGATCATATGACCCCTGATAGATTTTCAAAGAGGCCTCTTTCTATGAAAGGCCAACGATGGAAACACATCATTGTAGAAGAGGAGAAGAGGAGAAAGAAGAGGGTGTGAGAAATTGTGAGGAAATGAGCTTATTTATAGGGAGGGAATGTCTCCATAGGTTGTATCTACCATTAATGGAGTCAAAAAAACGTGTAAAAACACGTTTTTTGAGCAATGCACCGGCCAAAAATGTTTGCAAAACATTTTCTTTGTGGTGCAGACCACCGGCCAAAACTTCTAGTGCAGTCCGGAATGTATAATTCGGAATTCACATGGATTCCGGATTTCATATTCCGGAAAAATACGATTATGGCGTGGACCAAAGGGAAACTTGGGACTTTGTGTATGACGAGTGTTGGTTCGAATTTTAGAATCCGGATTGCTTCAGCATTGGATTCTTTTGCGTGGCCCACATTGCACCGACAATTTTTGTGGTCCACAACGCCCATTTACCTGTATAAATAGGGGTCCCTGTTTTCATTACAAGTAAACTACACCATAAAAAAAACATCATGGAATTCTCTGGCTTTGATCCGAACACCAAGCTAATGACAGTCAACTACAACGGTGGAACACCACCCCATCTGTTTAGGATTCGCAACGATGTCACCCTCTCTGAGCTGAAGGATGAGCTGGATCAAATCAACCGTCAACTCAACCACAGAGACACGAGGAGAGTGGTCTGTGTTGACTATCGATGTCCATTGTCCGACTCAGCCGGATCTCTTCGTTTCATCCGGATGAAACTCACAAACGATGACGACGTGAGAACCATGTTCTCTGTCTTTGCTCAGCACAGTACTAGAGGACCGATCGAGTTGGACGCTTCGTTGGTTAGATCTGTTGAATAAATTCTGAAAAGTTTGCATCGGTCCAGGAACTACGAAGAGATCAGGGCTCTGCTGGAGGGACCAGAGGAGGAAGAAGTTAGTTTAGATGATCCGTGATAATGTGTTATGTTTTAATTAATCGTGTGTTTTATGTTGTTTTAATTGCATGTTGGTTTGTGTTGTTAAATTAAGTTGTCGCATTATGTTTTGAATAATATATATTATTTAAACTTTCATTATGTTTTAATTTACGTCAAAAATGTTCATTTAATTGATAAAATAACCAAAAATATGCATTTCGGATCATGAAATCCGGATTCACCTAGGGTGTAAGTGTGTTCCGGAAAATGAAATCCAGAACACCTCAGCATAGAATTCTTTTGTATGGATCAGATTGCACCAAGAGTTTATGTGGTCCACAACATCCAAGGACCTCTATAAATACATCCTCTCTGGTTTCCAACTTCAATACCAGCAAAACACACCAAAGAAAACCATGCAAATTGTTGTCATTAAGCTGATGACCTTTCTCACGCGGTCGCAAATAGATATTTCTCTATTTGACTGCGTGATGAAGATCTTCAGCATGCTGTCAAAAATACAAACAAACACACCAAAGAGGCCAGAGCAAATTTTTGTCATTGTGTTGAGGATCTTTCTCATGTTGTTTTAAATATATAGATCTCTATATAACAACATGATGAAGATCCTCAGCATGTTGTCAAAATATATAGATACTCCTTGATGCCTCCTTGATAGATAGATAACTCAAAAATATCAAGAGGTTTCTATGAGTTCGGTCCTGCTGCCTGCCAGATGAATATATTATTTTGCAAGGCAGCAGGATCAAACTCAAAGAAATCCTCTTGAAAACACCTTCCCAAAAGATTCAACATTTCTGTTATTATGGATTTTTTAACTGTTTATTTGTCTTATGTTGCTTCTATTTATGTTATGTACCTTTTTTCTATTATTTTAAAAGGCATTCACAACGAAAACGATCCAAAAAAAAGGTCTGGTGCAGTTCGGATTTTATAATCCGGACCAGCTTCATGCATTCCGGATTTTATAATCCGAAAACCCTCAGTTACATTTTGGCCAGTGACGTTTCACCAAAGGTTAGGCCAGTTAATGGAGTTTGAATGCATCTTTTGACGGTTTTGAATGTGGAACACATTTTATTTGATTGTAATTAAGACCTATGACTTATTTAAGGCTATAAAAAGGCTTGGATCTTCAACATTTTCCTTCATTCTTCTTCACCTCATTTCTTACATTTTATTCAATTTTAGGTAGGTTTTAGGAATGTTTGTGGTGTCATGGTCATTGTTTACTGCTCATACGAACCCCGCAATTGCATTGCAGCTTATGCGGCGGTCGTATAACGGTCAACAAAGACCCTTGACATCAAAGAAAGACACAAAATATTCATAGCGTACGCGTCCGGATTTTATTTTCCGGAAACACTAACAATCTAGTTCGGAAAACGAAATCCGAACCAGGGGTATTTTTGGAATTTTTGCAGGGCGCGCAAGAAGGCAGCAGGGTGGGAAAAGTAATACTCTAAGATTTTTTTTACGGAAAGAGTTTGATAAGTGTTTTTTCTCTCTCTAGATCTTATATTCAATTTTTCTGGTGCCAATTTTACTTTGGTAGTCCACATAGAGCTTTGCTCCAGCTTTACATGAGTTTCCTGCAAATTGACGGTGAGAATGATTCCCTCAAACTAGTCGATTCTTCAATCGGATGTCGAGTTTTTTAAGAAAAAACTTAGGATCCTATGAATGGGTCGCTAAATTTTATAATTTAGTAAAAAAAAAGTGTTATAAATATTAAAGTTTGATATCGTATGTCATTTGATGTTTTCTCTTTAGTTTATTTTATCTCTTTCTTTATTTTATCCTTTAATATTCTTATGTATATGCTAAAAGACTTATTTTGACTTCTCCATATATAAGAAATTCAAATGTTGAAGTTTGATATTAAACCGCATTGGTTCATAAAAAATAAAAAACCTCATTGTATTGCTATGGTACTAAAGATAAATTGGGTAAGTTTATTGAATAAGGATTCATATGATTAATTTTGGAGGATGTTAACCAGTGCTTCTAGGATATTGATTAAGCATTAAATGAAATAAGTTTTTGTTAAAAATTAATGTAATTATTAGTTAATAAAAAGTGACAGTTTATATTTTCAAGAGAGATAATTCATTTATAGATTTTTTAACCAGTGTTCCGAAGACACCGATTTACAAGATCTTTAATTTTAATACCAAACTACTAGAAATGTCAATATTGATTATATTCACATCTTTTTTATTAGAAATGTCAATATTGGTGTACTTTTCTTTTGACAGACGCATTGATGTACTTGGGAATTTTAATTATTGCTTAACCGTTTATACACCTTGCTTGGTCAATTTCATGGATAAACCATTTAATTTGAAAGCCCGCAGAAATAATAAAGGTAAACAAAAAGCTGGCTATTTGAAAATATATGAAAGGATCGCCAACACATGTTGGTTTAGATTATAAAAAGTTTTTTTTCACCAAAGCGAAGTTAACTATTATCATTAATCAACTAATGTTCAATACAAGAAGGATAAAACGAAAGAAAATACGGTGACTAATCTAAGAACAGGTCGCCCAGCTAAAGTATGAGCAATCATGTTCGTTTGTCTCCTAACAAACTTCATCTCGAAATTGGAAGTTGATCACTCATATACCCCCTTCGTCTTAAAATGCAAGAGAAAAAAAATCACTTACATTGTTTCAAAGTTAAGCAAAAAACACAAACTTTTATCCCGTTTAATCTTTTTTTTTATTTGAAAAAACCATCTTTTTCAAGAAATTTTTTTGTTTATTATCATGAAGTTTAAATGCAAATTACATTTAATTTTTCCTCTCTCCCATTTTCTCTATAACCAATAGCCAATGAAAATTATTTTTACATCTTCTTGTAAAACTTTTTTTTTTTGAAAACTCGGTATCCGATCCAAGAACCGACTAATCCGAGGGGACCAATCTCATCGCCCACTTGCGGGGCCCCCGTTTAAAGCCAGAGCAAGCTCTGTATGGACTTATCTCATCGAAATTGGCACTAGAGGGAATCGAACCACCTGAGACCTATGGAGGAGCAAACTCCAAGATCCCAAGCCAACCACCAGGCCAACCCCAAATGGGTTATCTTCTTATAAAACTTATTTAAAAGAAAACACAAAAAACTATACTCCAAATGTTTTAGTTTTCTTAATAAGTGTGATTTGATTTTTTTTTTCTTACAATTTAGGACGGAGGGGAGTACTTTAAGGATATCAATTAAGCTTTCCTGTAAGTGTAAGATTTCATTGGTAGATAATTTGTAAGTATATTTGTCATGTTCTCTGAGCCTTGAATTCTTTGGAGAGTTCCAATATTCAACTCATTGATTTGATAAGTGATTTACTCAGATTCTCGATTGAGATACTGACCTGATCAATATCAATTTGATAAAAATAAGAAGAAGAAAATAAATGAGTTGAGTTTTGAGGTATGAAAATATATTTTTCTCCTAGTTTAATTTGTCAAACTAACACTAATCATGGTCAAATCATTGTCTTAGGTGTTACAATAAGGAGGAAACCTTCTAGTGATCCACTCTCTTGCACCCTCGTAAAACCAACCTAAAACAGCTTCTAGGAGCTCATAAGCTCTGATCATATTGCTTTACCCCTCTTGGTTGCCTAGCTGATTGTTGTTTAGTGACATATTTAGATGAGAATTTGGAAAGCTAGAGTTTCCTGTTGAAAACTATGATGGAGCAAACCATCGAGCGACTCTTGAAGGTTACAAATGGAGAGAGGATTTGGTGCTTTTAGCTTCGGTGCCTTTCGGTGTCTTTGATGACTTTTGTTCCTATCTCTCTCTAAACCATTAATTCTCTCTCATCTAATTAATTTATTTTAATCATTCATCCAACCTTCTCTCTCATCTAAAATGAACTAAAGACACC
>Ga0315915_1005541_pt1 | contig 15739 bp, 9 predicted proteins | sample MpolbnodulesMG_FD_207738 | JGI IMG/M metagenome (GOLD analysis project Ga0315915, IMG submission 207738) | Medicago polymorpha root nodule microbial communities from Los Angeles, California, United States - branched nodules | ecosystem: Host-associated > Plants > Roots > Nodule | place: USA... | reverse complement strand
AAATTGATAACCGGCTATGAGTTTTGATGGACTCCCACCTTCTGCTCAGTGATCCAGCTCCAAAAGTCAGTTTTTATCTCCAAAATTTCGAACCCCTCTTTCAGAAATCGGTTTCCCTTTTATAGGAGTTTTCCCAGAAACGCTAAAATCGTAGCCCGATCCTGCAGATCGGAGCACGATGGTGGAGCGTCTCAAAATCGTAGCCCGATCTGTGAGTAATCGTGCTCCGATTTTTTACGAGACAACCTGTCTCAAATTCACTTCACAATCGTACTACGATCCTGAAAAATCGGAGCACGATTTTCCTCAGCTTCAGAATTACAAAACAGTCCTTTTTCCAGCTTCTGACCAATGCATTACCACCTGAACTCGACCAAAACTACATAAAAACTGTACAAAAATTGATGTATGACCTAGTGTCATCATACTCCATGTTCATAAGCTCTTTAAATAATGAACAATTTTGTTTTGTGGTTGTTTCAGTATAAACTCACATAAAAGTAACAACTTTGTTACCTTTTTGGTTGAGAATCAATTTCAAAAAATTGGTTGGGAATCGTTTTCATTCAAATTTGAATATCTTTACGCAATGACCTTCATGGTTTTTGTGCAGACTTCACGCATGGAATACATCAACAAGGTAACTAATCTTCAAGTTCACATATCAAAGTTAATTTTATTTTTTTAGCATCAAATGATAGGTTCAGTTAAATGAATGAAAATTCTGCTACAAGGTTATGATGTCTGTTAATCTGAATTTCTGCAATTTGAGTTATTATTAATCTTATAACAGAGTCTTTAGTGGATTTCCCAAAGTTACCAGTTTCAATAATAAAAAAGGTATGATCCCCTCTGCACTCTTCTACATTGCTCACTTATGTTGACTTATGTATAAAAATGGAATAAGAACTCATAATAATGAAGAAGTGATACTTATGCTCACTTATACATGATTGACAATGATAAGTTAAATTATAACATTCGTGATAAGTTAAATTGAAAGGGTGCTAAATTGAACACAGTTACGTCTTATCTCAAAACGGAGCGCAACCCATTGCTTTTGCGCACGGGTGTACTAGTTACCATATGAAATGAAGGATAACAAATGTTTCAAATATAATAGTTTAATATACTCTGTTGTTGTGTCTCTTCAGAAAGGAGTGACTTCGAAATTACTACCTCTGTGTTAAGCATATATAATTTCAATTGGTCTATGAGGAAACTATTATTTGCACATGTTACTTATTCAACATTTTTCTTTTATTTTGTAGATGAATGAATAATGATTATATCGACGAAGAATTTCAAGATTTGAAAATACTAGAGATGAAGACAAATGCTGATGTTTAAGTTTTTTTTAGGGGTGTTTAAGTGTTTTTTTTTTTTTATAAATGTTGATGATTATTTTGAATATGTTATTTAGATTATGAAAATGATAATTGACATTATGTGAAAGTATATATTGAATATCTGAGTAGTTTATTTTGAATAATGTTATTTTTGATGCATATATGAATGATATATTATTGATAAGTATTTGATGTTGTTATAATGTTATTTCACTAAAATTATTGTTCTCTAAATCAGTTAATGTTTTATTTTTTGGGCAAGAACAGCGTAAGAAAACAAGAGTCAGTCCTTCAAAAAAAAAAGAGTCAGTCCTTCAAAATAAAAAAACAGAGTCAGTGAAGTGAAATAATAATGATTGATTACACATTTATTTTAAAAAAAAAACTAATTTATTCACAACGGTGCAAAAGCATTGTGGTAGCTTACAAAGAGTAGTGTCAAACTGGGCCTATGAGAACGGTTTCAGAAATTACAACAGTACAAAATCGTTGGGTTTGCTCCACCCAAACCGTTCTAAAATTGGATATATTGCAACGGTTTTTCTATGGAGACAACTTATAACCGTTGATGATGTTAAATATTAAAACCGTACTTAAAAGGTTATTTAAGACTACGGTTTTAATTATGGCGTTGCCGTTTGTGGAAAAAACGTTCTGAAAGGATAAGACAACCCCTCGGTTTGCCACGCCAAGAAAACCATTCTGGTAGCCAACCAAAACGGTTTTTACGATGTCCGCAACAGTTGTTTGGCGTTGTCGTAGGATGAAAATGTTGTAGTGGAAGAATCTTCATTTTACAAGGGAGAATCTCCAAGTTTTTCTTGACAGAGGGTAAACCAAAAGACCCCCAAATGACATGGGGTAAAAGCTTAACCCTTTTTTTATATATATTGACCAAAATATTTGTTGTTTTTTCCCTCTAAACTGCATAGACCAAAGGTTAAGTGACAAACCCTTCTTAAAGTTTAATTATGTTGCATGTCTAAAGCTGAATTCAAAACATTGATTAAGTTATAAAATATTTGTGTCATTTCATTTAAATGTTCTTAGGTTGTTGTATTTTATGTAAAGAACAAAATATTTGTTATTTTGGTAAAGTAAGATACCATTGCTAAATCTTGAAGCACTGGAATGATCTTACATCCTAAGATAGAATCGAATAAGAATATAAAATATTTGCATGTAAGTCACTCCAACATTTCAATAATTTCTTGTCTGACAAACAAATTATTGGTTAGTTCCACCACTTATTTTGATGGATTCTCTTCCATTGATACTTTTTTTTTTTCTATTGATACTTTTATCATCAATAATAAAATGCCATAACATTTTTCTTTCAAAAAAATTATAATAATTTTTTGTCTATATTATCGGTCTTCATAGTTATCTTGTCTCGGGTGACTATGATTGATAATTAAGTTAATTGTTGCAATATGATTCCTAATCAAATAAATATTTTTTATTTAAGTTTTTTTTAGAAAGACAAAGGTCATACTTAAAGAGCGTATTAATTTAGCCATAAAATATGCACATCGATTGCCTTGATTAAGCACAAGTTGGGAATAGATGTTAGGAATAAGCTTGTTTAAACCAGAAATCTTCACCAACAAATAAGCATATACGTGCATATGTGAGTGATTTGAATGTTAAAGAAGATGAAAAACTTCTAAAGAATTTGTCTCACAAATAATCTACTAAATAAAGTTACTGACAACCATTAGTGAAAGTAACAATACAATTATGAAAACAAGTTAAATAACTTAAGGGTCTTGTTAACCGGTGTCCATAACAGTTCTTGTTAACCGGTGCCCCCGAGACACTAATTAAGAAACTAAAATTAGAAGGAAAGACATGATTTTGTATTGAAAAGAGCAATAATTCAACTTCTAAAAAATAGAATACATAATTTCCAAGAATTTTTTTTCCTTTTTTAACTCCTTAACCAGTGCCCCCTGATTAACATTTCCCATAACTTAATAAACATAAATCAAATAGACAAGTAGGTACATAAATCAAATAACATTTCCCATAACTTAATTACCAACGTGTGCAAATGAAGTAGTAAAACTAATGCTCTGATTACTTTGACACCATCAAAGGAAATCTTCGTATCTTGTTGGATAGCCCTGATGAGGAGATGTGGTCTACACAGTGTCTGAAGGATCAACCTGAGTCATATTTGCTGGTCATGGAGGCGTAGCATACAACTTCCAAGATCGATAATAATGTGTTTGAGTCCATTACAATGTTCACATTAGCTGAATGCCCTCCTAGATAACAATTCTAATTATTTCAAAGAGGTGAAAGGACAACAATATCACATGTGATAGGGGTAACATATGGCTTAGTTAAATATTTTGTGGTCGTCTGAATAACGATAACTAGAGTAGTATTCGTATCTATAACAATAACAAACCCCAAAAATTTAATCACGAGGGGCATAACAGTCCTAAGGTCAACCAACCATAAAGGGAAAGAAGCATGAAGAATATGTTGTGTTGATCACACTCCTGTTGGTGTTCAACTGAACATTTGTACTAAAAACCGTGTGGCTATAATACCATATTGAAAAAGAAAGTAAAAGAGTATGAAAGAGATATATGTTGAAATCATCTCTAAGACATATATTAATAATTAGTTTTTTTGGATGGGCAAAGTTCGGTTCAGACCCAAAACTGTGTCTGAACTTTTTTTTTATTTTTTTTTTATATATATATTAGATATCAATAATTTGTTATTAGATTGATTAGGGATTGGTGAAGTTCGGTTCAGACCCAAAATTGTGTCCGAACTTAACCGAATTGTTTGACAGTTCATTAGAACCAAACCGAACCACAATAGATCAATTCAAACCGAACCGAACTAGTTCTTAAACTGGTGACCTGCTTCGTTTTAAAAAAAAATTGAATTGGACCATCTCCAAATCATCTAATATGAGAAAGCTAAGATTCAAAATTGAAAATGTAGAGTTGGAGAAATCAAACACATATTCAATTGAAACCACAAGGATACAAATACGAAGAAGTTGAAGTTTGGGTTTGCATTGGGAGTTTGTGGTTAGAGAAATTGAAATTGCAGATATTCAATAGTTTTATGGTGGTGATTCATCTATTGTTTTTCTTTACAATTGGAGGTCATTCAATTGAGTTTTGAATATGGGATTGGCATCATTACGACAGAATAGGCGATGGTGGAAACTCGACGTGGCTGTGGAAGATGAAAACAATGACGATTGAAGGAACAAAATACGTTTTTTGAATGATGAAGCAATTCAGCGGAGATTGTGATCGAGAACGATACTGGTTTTGGTTCAATAACATAACTAGTTTTTGAATGATGAAGCAATTCGGTGAAGCAAAACCGGTTCAATTTGAGTTCCAGTTCAATTTTGGTTTTTTTAAAAAAGTTTGGTTCAATAGCAGTCCGGTTCATAACTTTTAAATAACAATTCGGTTAAAAACTTTTACACAACAGTTCAGTTCAGTTTGGTTCAACAGTTCGGTTTAGTTTTTGGTTTTTTTCCCACCCCTAAGATTGACATTTTACTTCTTCATCTAGTCTAGATTTAAATTCAAAATATTTAATTACTTATCTCATAGCTAAAATCAATTAAGCTACCAAAGGTAAATAACATGTAATCCGATATAAAAAAGTACATGTAACAAAAAGGTAAATAACATGAGATGGATGTGAAATGGAACATATATATGAGGAAAAAAAGCAAGGAAGATCTAGAACCTCATCTCAACGATAAGAGACATCCAAAATCACCAAACCACACCCAATCGTTCTTCCTTTTGTCCTCACGTCCACATCTTTCTTCTATATTCCCCCTCTACTTTCATTCATTCATTCATTCAGTTCACTCTCACTCAAAAAAAAAAAAAAACTCACACAAACACACTCTCTCTACAATGGCTTCAGCTACAGCCCCCACAACCATCTCACTCCTCCCCACCACTAAATCCTCTTCCCCATCCACCACCCCATCCCCCTCCCGCATCCAACTCTCCTCATTCCTCGGCGCCCGCCCACTCCGCCGACTTGGGTTCGCTGCAGCTGACCCTTTGTTGGCGGTGCAGGTGGCGTCGAAGGTGAGGACAGTAAGCGGGAGAGGAGTGCGAGGAGTGGTGTCGATGGCGAAGAAGAGTGTGGGAGATTTGAGTGGTGCCGAATTGAAGGGAAAGAAGGTTTTTGTTAGAGCTGACTTGAATGTTCCTCTTGATGATAATCAGAATATTACTGATGATACTAGGATCCGTGCTGCTATTCCAACTATTAAATATTTAATTCAGAATGGTGCCAAAGTCATTCTTTCTAGCCATTTGGTATATATATCCCATTTCTCTCATTTTTTTTGGAATTATTTAATGATCTCTGTGAAAAATTTGTATGATGTATGTATGAGTAAGAAAATTGAGTTTAATTTGTATGCATTGACGGTATCTGATTGGAGTGTATGCATTGGACGTCTTTGTAAAACTATTTTACACTGTCTGTTTACAAATTCTATTTAAGAAAATTAAAGTTTGATATTTTGAACCATTTATGATTTGTTATGTTTGTGCATTTCTGTGTTATTAATTTGTTCATTACCGGTTGCTATTACTTGTTTTACTCTATAAAGTGAGTTGTTTGCTTTAGAGGTGTTGAATCTGAGTAACTCGCATATGGATCAAAATACTTTTTTCCTTCAATTTTTGATTCGTATGCGAGATACTCAGTTTCAACACCTCTTCTTTTTTCCTTCCCTGTATGTTAATGGAAATCAGAGTGTTAGTTGAAATTGAAATGTACTAAAAATTAGATATTTTGAGGTTGTTGAAGAAAAATTGTTTTGAATTTGAGTTAGGGACTGAAAATTTGAAGAAAAGTAGAATAGGTGAGTTTAGTAGATCTTAACATATATCTCTTGAATTGAGAAAAAGATGTTGCATAAGATTATCGACGTGATGAGGTATGGAGAAAGGACAGACAAAAATAAGATAGAGATAGAATTCAAATTCTTACTCATAAAGTATTTGGGTTTTAATTTGTAAAGATGTACCTTAGAGGGTAAAGTTTGAGGTTATCATGATTGATGATTGAAAAGTTATAGTAGTTTTTTTGACAAACGAAAAGTTATAGTAGTTAATCCATGTAAATGCATTTTCAGGCTTTGAGTCTTCAATTTGAAATGCATTTATTTGAATTCTGTATTTTAAAGAAAAAATATTCTTCTCCCACTCTGTAATTACATTTTCACTTTTTATTCTGCTCTGTAATCCATGCCTGCTCTTGATATAAATATTAACGTAATTTGTCATTGCCAAATCTGATTAAATTTGTATAAATGCTGTGGTTTGAACTTGTAAGTTAAATCATTCTGACTTTTGATGAAATTTCCAGGGAAGGCCAAAGGGTGTCACTCCCAAATACAGCTTGGCACCTCTTGTTCCCAGGCTCTCTGAACTCATTGGAATTGAGGTATGTTTATATAGGTTAATGATTATTGAGGAATGGGTTGAAACATGTTGGATGTTTGAAAAGTAATTAAAAAATTGTTGCTCTTTTCTTGCATTTGGATTGTTGACAGGTTATTAAGGCCGAAGACAGTATTGGTCCAGAAGTAGAAAAGTTGGTGGCTTCCCTTCCAGACGGAGGAGTTCTACTTCTCGAAAATGTGAGGTTTTACAAGGAGGAAGAAAAGAATGATCCTGAACATGCAAAAAAGCTTGCCGCACTCGCAGATCTGTATGTGAATGATGCATTTGGTACTGCTCACAGGGCCCATGCATCAACAGAGGGAGTCACTAAATATTTGAAGCCATCTGTTGCCGGTTTTCTTTTGCAAAAGGTTGGTTTATCTCTCCTCTTCTACTAAATAATTATCAATTGCTAATCCAAATTTTATGCAAACTATCTAAATAAAGTTTCTGAACTTCATAACCGCTACTTTCTGTTTTTACTGCTGTTTATCTTGTAGTAAGTTTGATTACCTGACATGAAGTAAAATTTCATTTCAAATGTGAATCATTCTTCGGGGAAAACTTAGGTCCCATTTATTTTACGTGTGTCATGTTTTCATCTCTACTTCATCTAATAAACACAAGATAAATATTAGATTCAATATTTTCTTCACTATTTTCTTAATTTTTGAAAACATATCAAATATTTTCAGAAGTTTTGAAAATACCAAAACGTGTTTTCATTGTCTTTGAAAATGCATTCTTTCCAACTTGTCTTCCGTCTTCAGCCTATCAAAATTATTTTCCTCAATTAATTAATTATCATTTGAAAATGATAATTGAAAATGTTTTCAGAAGGTAAACAAGGTCTTGGTGTTCAAACTTTTAATTCAATGTATACCTTATAATTACACATCACATGCATATTTTCATGTTTTAGGAACTTGACTACCTTGTTGGGGCAGTATCAACCCCAAAAAGGCCATTTGCTGCAATTGTGGGGGGTTCCAAGGTCTCATCTAAAATTGGAGTGATTGAGTCACTTCTAGAAAAAGTTGACATCCTTCTTCTCGGTGGAGGAATGATCTTCACATTTTACAAGGCACAAGGTCTTGCAGTTGGTTCATCCCTTGTAGAGGAAGATAAGTTGGAGCTTGCTACAACACTAATTGCTAAAGCCAAGGCAAAGGGTGTGTCACTCTTGCTGCCAAGTGATGTGGTGATTGCAGACAAATTCGCTCCTGATGCAAACAGCCAGGTTTGTTTTCTAAGCTACTTTAGTTTAGCAACGGACATTATAACTATGCATTTTTACTTGTTCATAGTTGTTTGCTGCAAGAACCTAAATTCTGCATTAACACTTTCAGATAGTGCCAGCATCTGCTATCCCTGATGGTTGGATGGGATTGGACATTGGTCCAGATTCTATTAAAACATTCAATGAAGCATTGGATACCACCCAAACCATCATATGGAATGGACCAATGGGAGTGTTTGAGTTTGACAAGTTTGCTGTTGGAACAGAGGTATGCAAGAACCATCACATATAGAGTTTGGTTCATATTATATATTTAAAACATGTTTGCAGTCAAAATATCCACTCCATAGAGATGCATACTCTTACAAATATGTGGTTTGAGTTGCGTAGCACTGACACTTTTGATTGAAGACACGTCCGGTGTCAGACATAAACACATGTAGTTCCATTGAATCACTTCTATTTTTTTAAAATTATTATTAGTTTGTGTTTACGTGTCAGTGTCGTGTCCGATGTTCATGTCTGTGTCACTGCTTCATCGAGTAGGAGTTAGTGTTCCTAAAAGTGACGTACATCTTGCGAATTGTATGCTTACGTGTTTACATAACAAAAGTATTGTTTTGAAATTGGGATGATTCAAATGTCAATCTACCGTTACTACATATTCTATTTTTCTACTTTGCACGGCCGGTTACATAATTTACATTTTCTACCCTCTTTTCAGTCTATTGCAAAGAAGTTGGCCGACCTAAGTGGAAAGGGGGTGACAACTATTATTGGAGGAGGAGATTCTGTTGCAGCTGTGGAGAAAGTAGGAGTTGCCGATGTCATGAGCCACATATCCACCGGTGGTGGTGCAAGTTTGGAGCTATTGGAAGGCAAAGAGCTTCCAGGTGTCCTCGCCCTTGATGAAGCCACACCAGTCGCCGTGTAAGACAATTTTCAGCTTGTAATTTTTTCCCACCCTCGGTTTCAGTGTTCTCACAACCTTGTATAAGAGCTTATGTTGTAGTACCCTCCCGAGTTTGTTAGTGTAAATTTTATCATGCTTGACTTATTCTCTTCACACATAAATTGCTTGTAACTGTAAACCTAGGCTGAAAGCCATAAATTCAAATAAATCTTCCATTAGTTGCTGCCATAAGTTTGTTTTTTACATTTATCTTTAGGCTCTGTTTGAATTGACTTATTTGAACTTATTTATTGGCATAAGTATTTGTGAGACTGTTTGAGAGAGTTTATTATGAAAACTATGACATCACCATAAGCTGTTTTCAGCTTATTTCCATCAATTCTCCATGATAGTTTATGAAAACAATTTATAACTTTATGAAAATTATTTGATTTGATTTTATCTTGTTATAGAAATAGCCTATACACAAACATTTATATGAGAAACACTTTCGATATAAATTATAAGCACTTAATTAAGTTGTTTATCCAAATATACATTAATCATCTCTTGATATTTGATTATAAATCAAGTTTTAAATTTACTGTGACATTGTATGCTTTGAGCTTGTGGAGAGGTAGGAGATATTGTATTAAATGACAGGTCACAATTGATTTATATAGATGGACAACAAATGAGTTCATGTGAATCTTGAACTCTCTAGTCTCTACCACTACTTGTTGGTTGAGGAGTAGCCTTACAATGACAATTGATAAGTCACATTATGTGGAGAAGAAGGTATTGAATGATTGATAAGGAAATGGATCCCACAGGGCTCTAGAAAACCTCAGCTGCATAATCTTTGGTTGGCAAACTAGGCTTTACATCCCTCTCAATGATCCTATGCCACATGATTGATCAGCAATTCAGCATTGCTTCTTTTTCCTTATCACAAAAATGGATTTTACGTGATCACGTCGCATGATATTTTTATTCTTATCTGTCTTTTGAAACCAGAGGATTTAATTTTTTTTTAAAAAAACTCGGTATTCAATCCAAACACCGATTAATCTAAGGGGACCATCTACACCGTCTACTTGTGAGGGTCCCATTTAAAACCATAGCATAACTTTGTATGAACTTTGATAATTGTAACTACAAGCTAGTCAAGTATCTCTATATTCACACAAATCAATTTCTTGGTAAATTTATACAGTTCTTGATATGGGTTCACACAAATGGGTAGTGCCGGAGAGATGCATTAGATGTATCTATCCATATAAATAAGTACTCGTAAACTCTTTTTATGAAGTTTTTTTTTTGTGGTGGTCGAGGTTTGAACCAAAGATTTTGTGTATATTATCTATTATTTCTACCAACTGAGATAAGTTCATGAGGACTTTATAGAGGGTTTATGAGCAATCTAAAATGAATATATTATAAAAGCGTCAATTGTGATGTAAAAATATTTATCACGTAGCTATCACTAATTCACTCACTCTTAAGTTTCTTTTTCTTTGGAAGAATTACAATCTTATGCCGAAAAATTTGTGTTATGCCATCTATCAAGCTTATGTTTGTTTCCACGGTTAAATTGACATCACGACGCCCATTAGATTGAACTTTATTGCTGATGGATTGGGAAGTGCTGTAGAACCAATTTGCTCAAACTTTGTGCAGATAATCATGAAAAATTCTTTCATCCAAAACCACGTAGAAAAATGAAGACTTTTTTGGCCAGCTTCCCGAGGAATGAATCCGTCAGATTTTACATTAGTTAGAGAAGAATACAACCAACTACTCAAACAAGTTCTAGTTTGCCAGGGAGATCCTTCTTTGATTTATTATGACCAGTGACCTGTTCAAATTGTATCTTTTTTCCTAGTTGATCCTGGAGGAGCTACTACTCTGCATTTGATTAGGCATTAGTTATATTTACGTATAGTGACCTGTTTCATCTCACTATACGTAAATTGAATCATCAGGATATGCTTTAGCACAAAACATTTTCTCCATCCATGATTTACTTGCTTGCCACCGGTGAGAGATTGCAGACCAAGTTACAAATTATTTGGCTTAAATTTAGTTTTGTCTATTTTGTTCACTGTGGCTTCAATTTCAACAGCTCGATTTTAGCCTCTCAAGTTTATTTTCATCTGTTCTGTAAAAAAAAAAAAGTTTATTTTCTTTTGCATTTTTTTTGGCTCCTTGCTAAAAATGCTGATGTTTTTTAATGACAAAAGATAAGATGTTCGTTGTTGTGTTAGTTTTCTCCTTATCAGGACTTGAATCATTGATCTTTAACTCCTCAACTCCTTTAATCTCTTAGCTTATGTTTCGTCCTATGTCACATCATACTACAAACTTTTTTTTTAAACGTTCAATATTAATAATTAGTTGTTATATTAGTTTCTTTTTATTCATTTTAGTTTGAACTCTCAACTTCTTACTCCTCTAACTCTTAGCTCAAACTAGTTAATCTACTGAATACAAACTCACATTTGACTTCAAACACACAAATTTAAATAAGTAAATTTTTTGTTGAGCGAGTCGAATAAATAATTAATTGTATTGTAAGTGTCAAAATTTGCTTTGAATACAATGGGTTATTGACATGGTATTTGAAGAACAAATTTTCGATGAAGTTTTTTCCACTCCTTTAAGATCAAGAATGATGGAATTGGGATTTCTCACCTTCAATATGCAGATGATACTCTTTGCATAGGGGAAACAACGATGGATAATCTTTGGATGCTTGAGGCGTTGTTGAGAGGGTTTGAGATGACCTCGAGTCTTAAGGTGAATTTCTACAAGAGTTGCTTGATGGGGGTTAATGTGCAACCGGAATTTATGACTTTGGCGTGTGATTTTTTGAATTGTAGCGAAGGAGTGGTGCCATTCAAGTATTTGGGGTTGCCGGTTGAAGCAAATCCTTTGAAGCTAGCTACTTGGGAGCCTCTTTTGGAGCAATTATCTAGGCGTCTTAATTCTTGGGGTAATAAGTATGTGAGTCTTGGAGGGCGCATTGTTCTCCTCAATTCGGTGCTTAATGCGATTCCAATTTTCTATCTATCTTATTTAAAAATGGCGGCAGTAGTTTGGAGGAAGGTGGTTAAGATTCAACATGATTTTTTGTGGGGTGGAGGAAGAGGGGGAAGGAAGCTTTGTTGGGTAAAATGGAGTGAAGTTTGTCAACCAAAGAGAAATGGATGCTTAGGGGTGAGAGATATTAGATTGGTAAACTTGAGTTTATTGGCTAAATGGAGATGGAGATTGTTGCAAAGTGGTGAGGGGTTGTGGCAAGAGGTGCTTATTGATAAATACGGCCTCCGGGTGAGTAATCTCTTAAGTACTCAAGACGGAAATTGGCCTTGGTTTATGTCTAGATGGTGGAAAGATTTAGTCCATTTGGAGGGTGTTGAGGGTGTTTCGTGGTTTAATTCGGAAATTGTTAGGAATGTTGGAATGGGGAATGCGACTAAGTTTTGGAAGGATCCATGGAGGGGGGGCAATCCTTTTTGTGTGCAATATACATGACTTTATGGGATCTCCAACAACAAAGAGGCAACAATGGAGGAGGTTAGGCGGAGTATTGGGGATAGAGTGGAATGGGACTTCGTTTGGCGGAAGACTCTTTTTGTGTAGGAGGAGGAACTTCTAAGTAGTTTGAGGGAGGATTTGGAGGGGGTATAGGAGGGAAGACCGTGAAGATAGGTGGGATTGGAAGTTGGAGGTGGAAGGGACTTTTTCGGTTAAATCTTGCTACTTGAAGCTAGAAAAATTGGGAATGGGAGAGGATGTAGGAGTGTGGATGAAAAGAGGGTTTTTGAATATATTTGGAAGAGCAAAGCTCCTTTAAAAGTAGTGGCTTTTGTTTGGAAACTTCTTCATGATAGAATCCCTACTCGATGCAATCTTGCAAGGCACAATTGTATATCTCCGGAGGCGACGTGTGGTAGTGCGGAGGAATCAACAAACCACCTTTTTTTACATTGCAGTTTTACGGCTAGTGTGTGGGTGAATGTCATGAGGTGGCTTGATTTCACCTTTATTACTCCGGCAAATTTATTTGTGTATTGGGAGTGTTGGAGTAATGAAGGGGGAAGGAAAAAGATCCGTAAAGGTTTATGGATTATTTGGCATGCAACTATTTGGGTCATTTGGCAAGCTAGAAACCATATAATTTTCCGGAATGAAACAAAACAAGTTGATGAATTAGTGTCGGAAATTATAGTGTTGTCTTAGCGTTGGAGTATGAGCAAGCTTAATATGCAAACTTGTTTATATTATGAATGGAGTTGGAATCCGCAAGAGTGTCTCGAGGTAGTGGCTTGAGTGTGATATTGGAGGTGTGTAGTGATTGCCCTGAATGTCTGATCTGCTGTTCGTGTTTTTGGTTCCTTTTTACTCACAGGAGGTTGCGGTTTTAGGTCCCTGGTGTGTGATTTTCTGCTGTCAGCGCCTTACTTTCTTGTTTTAGTGGCTGGTATTGAGGCAATTGTATACTAGGATGGGGTAGGAATATATAGCAGGGCCTGTTTTGGCTTCGGTTAGTTTTCACCCTTTGGTATATCTTGGCATCAAGATTAGTTTGGGAGGTGGACAGTCCAGTTTTGGTTTTTAGTGGTTCCAGGTCTTTATTTGTTTGTTTTCGGTGTTCCGCCTATATATGGTATCTCGTGTATTTTTTCCTTTGTCGTTTTTTCCGCGAGCGGTACTGTTAATAGTACAAACTCGACGAGAATAAATTTTGCCGATTAAAAAAAAAGTGTGTTTATTTGAAATCCTTGCATCAGGTGGCACACCAGCATGATACATGACATGAGCCATAAAGAAGGGAAAGTAGGCCCCCCTTACACAGAATAATGTCCATGCCAAGTTGCGTAGGATTAAAGCAGCCAATCATATTACATTAATTATTTACATTAACAATTACAAACTAAAAGAAGAATAAACTAAATGAAAGAGCAACATGCTTAATGGAATATTCCTTGGAATTTCTCAAATACTATGTCCTTTTCATTTACGGAATTTCCTTGCTGAAAGTTGAAGTTATTACACTTGTTTTCTTCACAATTCACCGTATGTTCTAGACCAATATTATTTTTTTACACATTTTGACGATCATATAGAACAAAATAACTACCGGTATTTACTTTGTTCTATATGTATAAAATCTTCCACAATATAAAATCATGTGGTATATAATATATTTCCATGAGTCTAAAGATACACGTGCTCTTTTTGGAAGAAAAAAAAAATAGTCGATAATTTTTTTGACAAAAATAGTGGATAAAGTTATTTGCTTGAATTTATAATGTTTGATAAAATTTAAAGATTGAATTATCTTAATTTATATATTATTTTTTAATTAAGACGACATGTATAAAATTTAGAGATAAAATGACAAGTTATAAACTTATAGAAAAATGCAGTATCCGTGAATGAAAAAGTCTAATTCCTTTTAAGTTAGAAAAGTGTATACATGGGGTAGAGGCTATGAGCTATTCTTTATATTGGGTGTGTTCTCATTTTAGAACTCAAAACCCTAGTTGATCGCATTTTAGAACTCAAGACACTAGTTGAAACAATTGTCTCTTTGAACAATTGTGTAAAAATAGACATACGCTACATATTGAATTGTTTCGACTATTGTGTGGGTTTGATTCAATGATTTTCTAAGATGTACTCATGTGATGGTCCGTGCCGTAGCTACCAGACCCTGACTTAAAAACAAAAAGCACATTAACATTATTTTTTGTTCCCGTCAACTCAGTTCAATTAATAAGGACATTACATAATATATACATGAGCGATATTCAAACCCTAAACACGTCACTTATTCACTTTAAGAGAGTGAAGTTTTATCTAATAAACTACTTGATAAAAAAGACTAAAAAAAACAAACGTTAAACTTAAATAATCAAGATGTATCGATGACCCATTACATATTTGTATGAACTTATTCAAACAAAATTATTATAGCAAATGAGAAATTCTTCGGTGAACTCTTACCCAACACATCATTCTTATATCCAACCAATTAAAATCTAACACCTCATTAAAGTAATAAAAAGAATTAATATCAGAATTTTTTCTCATTATTTTTAATATTTCTCTCTCCTTTTTCCACTTTCTTTAACCGACAAAAACTACCCACCACCATTTATGTTTCCATTTTCTTAATTAAAATCAAACTTTTTTTAAAGTTAACAACATGTGTCATTTTTTTATTGGTTGGCTGTAAAAATGATGTCTTGAGTGATAGTTCATGCAAGAATATCTTATAGCAAATCTCTTCATTTTACTCTATTTCTTTTTTCTTTTGAAAAGTAAAGAAGATATATATCAATCAATAATTCAATATTAGCACCCTTGAGTGTCCACCATATGGTCCATAGATTCCATTACGCCCACCGTGTCACCCAAGAAAAAACCCAAAAACACCTCTCACACGTACGCTTCACACGAGTCTAATTTCTCTCTCTATAAATCTTCCAGAACGTTCCATCTCTCACTCTCCGTGTTCGAACTTCGATCTCTTCCTTCCATCCATCCATCCATCCATCCATTGTAAGTTCCGCCACCAACCTCTTCAATCTTCACTCCCTTCCCCCTTCATCCCTTCTGATCCATCTTTTCTCTCTTTTTGCAGGTTATCGTTTGATTCATATTCGTGAAAATGGCGACAAAAAGAAGCGTTGGAACATTGAAAGAAGCTGAATTGAAAGGAAAGAGGGTTTTCGTTAGGGTTGATCTAAACGTTCCTTTGGATGATAATTTGAATATCACT
>Ga0315915_1005534_pt1 | contig 15750 bp, 11 predicted proteins | sample MpolbnodulesMG_FD_207738 | JGI IMG/M metagenome (GOLD analysis project Ga0315915, IMG submission 207738) | Medicago polymorpha root nodule microbial communities from Los Angeles, California, United States - branched nodules | ecosystem: Host-associated > Plants > Roots > Nodule | place: USA... | reverse complement strand
AGAGTATAGCTTTATCTTCATCCTCAAGTTGCACCTCAATATTCTCCAAGTCATCAAGGATTTTGTTGAACTCCGTAAGTTGCTCCATGATGGCCTTTGACTCCACCATCCTGAATGAGTAGAGTTATTGCCTTAGGAATTGCCGATGAGCCAAAGACTTTGTCATATACAAAGATTCGAACTTTGCCCACATCGATGCCGCGGTTGGTTCTTTCGCTACTTCTCTCAAAACGTTATCCCTGAGGCACACAACAATGGCACTCCTAGCCTTGTCCACCATCTCGGTCTTCTCTGCTCGTGACATGGTGACCGGTAACGAACCTTCACCCTTCAAAGCTTTCTCACACTTCTATTGTATTAACACCGCTTCCATCTTTACCTTCCATAACCCAAAATCGTTATCTTCTGTAAACTTCTCAATATCCCACTTCAAACCCATGATACTTGATTATCCTTTGATCCTTCGATGAAAAATCGCACCAATAACAAACTTGATGTGTGGAGCAAGTGATAATCAAGCAACCAAAACAAAGTGTATGAAACAATTATAAACAAAAGCCAAAAGTAGAAACAGCGAGAGTAAATAAGAGAGAACACAAAAGAATTTGTTTACCCTGTTCGGTCCTAATTGACCTAGTCTGGGGGAGAGAGCAGCCCTCCGTTTCACTATAATGATGAGTAACTTTACAAAAGAGATATTCATGGGTTATAAAAATAATTCTCCCGCCTAATTCTACCCCAAAGCCCCAATCTCTTCCTATGACCAAGAGACTCAATCCTAATAGTGTTTCCCAAGGTGAATCAACCCTCAAACCCTAGTATTTGTTGCCAAAGAGATAAACTCTATACAAACCCTAGTTTTGTTGTTGCATTTCTAAACCCTTGTTTCAGCCCCCTCTATCTCAAGGTTTACTCTGATACAAAGCCTATATTTATAGTAAAGGTTATATTTTCTGCTGGCGAATTCAGGCCCCAAATTCCTCCATTCGGTCACCGATTTTTGCCGAACCAACAGACAAAAAACAGCACTCAAATTCGAGCCTCGGACAACCCCATTCGGGCACCGAATTGACAGTTTCCAGAAACCTCAATTTCTCCAATTTTGAGTCACTTTCACAACACATTTAATATATTCCTTAAAAAAAAAAGGATTTTTCTTTTCAGCATTATTTACTTTCCAATTTGCAAGCAGTCTTCAGTTATGGAATGTGAGAGCTTTTGCTTACCAATACCTACAACTACTTGATGAGCACAATCCTAACTCCAGAGAACAGTATGGCAATAACACATTGCCCAGGGAAGCAAAAAGAATGAGGTCAGAAGTTTTAGGTCCACCTGTAACAGAAAACAAAGAACATGTTTTAATCTAGTTTAGTTAATATAGGACGTCGAAGAAATAATGGAGTGCATGGTTAAACCAAAAAAAAACAACTCGTTCGAATTGTGTAATTCAGGGAGTGTAAATTTGAAAAGAAAAAATATATTTTATAGGCTTTTTTTTTTACTAAAATTTGGGGTATTTTAGAACATTGGAGAAATCTTCATACACGTTTCATTGGGTCCATCCAACTACCTCTAACCACCATTTCTTGATTAACGATCCAAAATCCAGCAAGCACAGGACCAAGACAATTAAGTCTAGGTCATTTTCGTTAAGAGATACACATGCAAATTCACAAGTCTGCATATACTGTTAAACACATATGGTACCATTGTTCACACCAATTAATGTACAATTGTTGTTTCATATGTTTGCTCCATTCCCACTCTTGACGTGATTTATGGGACGTTTATTTGCTGAGGGGTGACTTCTTCTCCTCAAACTTTTTGTCTTTTCTCTCTCTCCTTCCCATTTTCTTTCTATACAAGGAGCAAGTTACACTTTTTTTTCGTAGTACTATTTTTGCAATTAAGACATGACCCATTATGTTGACTTCGTCTTGAAGGACCAATTACATATTATTTAGGTGGGAAGTGATCAACAATGGACCATACTATGAACTGATGCTTAAAAATTGTTCAAACATCAACGAAAATGAATATCGCTCTCTAAAAAGAGAAGTCGACACAGTTCTCTTTATCCTTTCAACTAAGATAATGGTTTAGTTATATGTGTTTAAAAAAAACAAGGTAACGATTATAATTAAATGAGTTGAATTTTAAGGTAAAATATATTTTTTTTTCTTGTTTTCTCAAATTAGCGTTGATCAATTCATTGTCTCAAACAGTACAAAAGCACAATCATTAACTTCTAGTGTAGAGGACCATTGTTAGTCATCATTAGAGTTTCGAACAATTTGAAATTATCATGTGGTTTACCAAAGAACTCATCAAACTAGGCCGTACTTATGAGCCATCACCAACAAAGTGTAAATGGATTGAAAATGAAATACATACACTCTTAAGAACTTTATAATCATCTAATGTGTTGGCTTAAGGTCTTTGAGTTTGGTCGTCTCAAGTCTCATGTTTGATTATTCTTGATATCAATTATAATGAGCTAGTTTGGCTTCTTAAAAAAACAATTAATCACATAATCGACACATTGGATGTTAGGTTAAGATCATGTTGTCCATATTATAAGTTCAACAAAATAGATTTTTCCTCATATGAAGAAAAAACAATGATTGAGACTATAAGCTAGATAAATGCATTACCACATGGAATCCAATTCTCAATCTCAAGTGACCCCATCTCTTCTTGTTTCCACCTTTCATCTTCCTACCTTCTCGGAGAGTAATTAACATTGTTTCATTCATTAATGGTCCCTCAATTAAATTTATTATTGACTTTTATGTAGTGAAATTAACTTCACAGTACCATTTGTCTTGGTCAACATATCTTCTCGTCATATAAACATCATGGTCCTTGTTGGTCCTTCTCCACTTGTGTCCTCAAGGGTGTCAATTGCATATATATTGCACCCTTCTCATATTATCAATAACATCCATGCATATTACTTTCTTATGAACCTTCTCTACATACTCCCCCGTCCCTATATCTAAGCACCTATTTGACTTCACGGTACCATTTGACTTTCTTCTTACTAGATGCATTTATTATTTTTTCCCTAAACATACCCCTAATTAATGCTACTAACTTGTTTTGAAATAAGAATAATCAAATTTAATACAAATACAAACAAATGATATTTTAGTAATATTAACACATAAAATAAACACATTAATTACACTGACAATTTTTCTTAAAAAATGTGAAAAAAGCGAAATGAGGACGGAAGGAGTATTATATATATAGTTCTCTTTAAATAACACCAACACCATGTATATTTGTTTGATCGCTTAAGAACGTAGATTTTTGCACAATATCACTAAGTGAACCAAGTTATAATTGCCTTGTAGCCACGACGTGAAGTTAAGGGTTAACTATGTATATTGCCGCTGAGGATATTGAAGCTTAAACTAAGACAAAGTTTCAAAAAGAACTTACGATTCCTATATATCTAAAGGTATATGGCATATGCACATTTTACATATGAAATTTTTTTTTTTTATTTTTCATATACAATATTCTTGAATCTAGTTCTGCCAAGGTTCAAACCTTGAATAGATCATGAAATTACAATGGAAATTATGGAACAACTAACAATTCCAGCTTCACAAAATTTGCTTTTAAATACATCTCAGAATATAAATTGCCGGTTCGAACGCTCTAGTTCTATATCGGTGTAAATGTGAAGAATATGTTTCCCTCAACAAAAAACAAAAAAGAATGTATAAAAAAAGAAAAGAAAAGAAAAAGAATTAATGTTATATACAGGATAATACATAGACTCACGGTTCAAACAAATTATAACACTCATGCCGGTGTTCTTAACCTATCAAGCAACTGCAGCAGCATGGCATAACAAAATGAGGAATCCTAAACTCACGGTTTAATTGAATTTATATGAATGATTTCGATTGATATAATTTTATAAACGATCAAGGTCTGCAATGTACAACTCATGATGGTAGTTGCATGGACATTTGATATGTGTTGGGGAGTCCACGGGGCACACAAAAAAAAAAACAATGAATGGAGTTGAAAAATACTGCAAAAAGAGAATGAGGTCAGAAGTTTTACGTCCACCTGCCACTTTACCTCCTGTTGGATTCTTGAAAGACCTGTAACAGAAAACAAGAACATGTTTAGTTAAACCTAACTAAGAAACCATGCTATCTAACGAGAGTGTTACTAGCTTGACATCCCTGATTTAGAAGTTCAACCAAACATATACAAACAAATTGCATGTAAGTCGATATTACAAATTGCATTTATGTTTACATTCTGATATATGCTAGAGCATATTTACAAACTATTGACCAACAAAAAGTATAAAAATGGGCAGAAAAACAACTCGAATTACGTAATTGTAAATTTGAAAAGAATTTTTTCTTATAGGTTTATTTATTTTGACTAAAGTTCGGGGCTATTTAGAACGAGCAAGTTTTCCATAGTCATAAGACTATGGACACAAGTTTAGACACACTCACGTAAAGGCAAAATATAAAATTAACTTTATTATTACTTTTGAAATAATTAAAAGAAAAGATGTGATTTTTTTTTTTGTGATTGTGCCTAAAAAGTTTGTAGTTGGTCTTGTGACCATGCAAGAATAATCCTTTTAAAACATTGGAGGAGAAATTTTCATACATGTATCTTTGGGTCCATGCAACCACCTCTAACCACCATTTCTTGATTAACGATCTAAAATGCATGGACACCAGCAAGCACAGGACCAAGACAGTTATGTTTGAGTCATTTTCGTTAAGAGATACACATGCAAATTTTTCATAAGTCTGCATACTGTTAAACACATGGTACCATTGTTCACACCAATTAATGTACAATTGTTTTTTCATATGTTTGCTCCATTCCCATTCATGACGTGATTTATGTGACTTTTATTTGCTAGGGGTGACTTCTTCTCATCAAACTTTGTCCTTTTCTCTTTCCTTTCCATTTTCTTTCTATACAAGGAGCAAGTTGCACTTTTTTGGTAGTACTATTTTTGCAATGAAGACATGACCCATTATGTGGACTATGGTCTATTGGTCTTTGTCGCGTCATTTTTTGGAGATCAAGGCTGTTTGATTAACGTTTGACTCACTAATTTATTTCACGACTGAACATTTAATTTTTTTAAGAAAAAGGGGAAAAAAGTTCAAACCACCCCATTTTGAAAAGATTTTGGGTTCAGGGGTTAGTTACATAAAGGGAAGGTGTTAGCACCCTTTATGTCTGTAGTACTCTACGGGAACATCTTGATTTTATTTAAGATTGTGCTATAACTTGCTTGCTTTTAAAAGTGGAATTTAAAGTAATAAAAAGAAAAAAAGGGAGACCTATTTATTTACATTTTTATTGATTTGGAAGGACGGGTGTCCTTTGCCTACGTACCTGTGAGGGATCAAAACCTCGTAGTTCGGGGTAGAAATTGACGTTTGATTTGTTGTGTGTTTTTTATTAGTTTTGAAAAAGGTTTTAAAATGAAAAGTCAAGCGGCAAATGAGAATTGGTTTGTGTTTTTTTTTTTAATATTGAAGAAAATTACTTGAAGTAGAATTAAATCGATTAATGTTTGATTAAGAAAATAAACTAAAAAGTAACGGATCACATGATCTTGAATCAAGGTTTATTAAGAAAAATGTTTTTGTGATTTTTTGTGGTTATTTGCATGTTTTTTGGTTTTTGAATAATTAAACTAAAGTTAAACTAACGGAGCAAGAAAAGTAAAGCGTAGGTACCTTGTGGTGGCGTTGGACCACCGCAAGGACCTTTAACCTAAACTACCAAGCATAAAAGGTAAACATACACGCACACACGCACACATGCACCTAAAGCCGTTACATAAGACCTATTATACATTCTAGGGTCTGCAGGAAAATAAATGACGGAAATAGATAATTTACATTTAAACCTAATTTACATTCTAAGTTCCGAGCAAAAAACGAAAATAAGTAAATAAATAAATTACATTAAAGCCTAGATACACATTCTTTTGATTCGTGATTTTGCTCCTTCTTCGACGGATCTGTTTGATTGACGGCTGGATTTGAAATCGGCCTTCGTGACCTCGATGACACGTGATGCTATGTCCTCTGGATTCGTTGGTGTTGTTAGGTTCAGATGAAAGCTTCGGCTGTGTTCGTATGGAACACGGTTGTGCTTGATAGAGGTTGTGATGTGTTTGTGAAAATTGTTGGGAGATTGGTGTGAGTTTATGCGATTATGGATGTGAATTGTTCTTTGGTTGTTTTGCAGGTTTTTGTTGTGCAATTTTCTCGTTTTCTAATTGTGTTTTGCAGGTCACCTTTTATAGCATCAGTGTTAGGGTTTAGGCTTTGTTAACAGAAGCAGCAAGTTTTGTGCTTGGATTTGGATGGGAGAAGAAAAACACGCATACTGGATTTAGATTGATGAGTGTGAACAGGCTGGATTGGGATCGAAGGAAGTGTTTCTGGAAATTGGCAGATAAACGCTGGGAATTTGTTTGTTTGGATTAGGACTGATGAAGCGCGTGACAGCCTGCATTTTCTTTGAATTTTGGACCATTTTTGGACTTATATTATTTTGGACAAAAATAAACAAAACGAATATAGACTAAAAGTAAAAAAAGAATAAGGTTCTTAAAAAAAAATAAAATGATAACAGATAAAGATTAAAATTAAAAAAAATTAAAAATAAAAGATGGAAATTAAAAATGAATAAAATTAAAATAAAGAGAGAAGAGGGCCCGACTCGGAATCAAAAATGAGGTATTTTAAAATACCTCTCTGCCGAATTTTTCACTGAAAATTAGAGATCGATCAGGGTCAGACGGCGTATGAATGTAGGGTCAAACGACACGTGTCAATGATATCTTAGGTCAAAAATTGGTGTATGACAGTCTTGTAGGACCAATTACATATTATTTAGTGGGAAGTGATCAACAACGGACCACACTATGAACTAATACTTAAAAATTGTTCAAACACCAGCGAAAATCGATATCACTCTCTAAAAGGAAAAGTTGACACACTTCTCTTTATCCTTACGACAAAGATAATGGCTTAGTTGTATGTGCTTAAAAAAAACTAGGTAACAATTATAATTAAATGAGTTGAATTTTGAGGTAAAATATGTTTTTTTTATTGTTTTCCTCAAACTAGCGTTGATTAGGTCATTGTCTCAAACATTACAAAAGGGCAATCATTAACTTCAAGTTTAGAGTACTAGTGTTAGTCATCATTAGTGTTTTGAACGGTTTTCAATTATTATTGGTTTATTAGAGAACTTGTCAAACTAAGTTGTACTTATGAATTATCCCCAATAAAGTGTGAATGGATTGAAAATAAAATCCATACACTTTAAGAACTTTATAATCACCAACTGTGTTGGCTTGAGATTTTGGAGTGTATTCTCTCAAGTCACAGATTCGATTCTCTCCGATATAAATTTTGATGGATTAGTTTGACTTCTTACAAAAAGAAACTTTATAATCACCTAATAATCAGCACATTGGATGTTAGGTTAAGATCATATCGTCCATATTATAAGTTCAACAAAATATATGTTTCCTCATAAGAATAAAAATCAATGATTGAGATTATAAACTACATAAATGCATGACCACATGGAATCTAATTCTCAAGTATCCCCATCTCTTTCTTCTTGTTTCCACCTTTCATCTTCCTACCTTCTCGGAGAGTAATTAACATTGTTTCATTCATTAATTAATGGTCCCTCAATTAATATATGATTGACTTTTATGTAGTGAAATTGACTTCACAGTACCATTTGTCTTGGTCAATCTTCTCGTCATATAAACATCATGGTCCTTGTTCGTCCTCCTCCACTTGTGTCTTCATTGCATCCATGCATATTAGTTTCTCCTAAACCATTCTCTATATATTATATAGTTATCTTCACTAACACAACATATATTTGTTTGGTTGCTTAAGAACGTACATTTTTGCACAATATCACTAGGGGAAACTAATTATAATTGTCTTGTATAGGCCACTACGTGAAATTAAGGATTAACTATGTATATTGCAGCTGAGGATATTGAAGCTGGATCTAGGACAAAGTTTCAAACAGACCCTACTCTTCCTATATATCTAAAGGTAAATTAATAATATATATACACATTTTACATGTTATGAAGTATACGTTTTTTCATTTACAATATTCTTGCACCTAGCTAGCTCTGCGAGGGATCAAACCCTCAATTCAATAGATCATGAGATTAATGTGGCCCTATGAATTTGAGCAGGCAAGGATGTATGAAGCTTTCTTTATGGATCAACGATGCCATGTAGAACATGGCTATCAATAGCATGGTCAAGTTCAGTCTTGTACAAAGTTTTAAGTTAAATTAACAAGTTTTTAGTACAAAAAAAAGCAACTTTTCAAGCTATCAAGTTTTTTTTTTAAACACCATGTCTGCCCTAAGAACCAACTAATCCGAGGGGTCTAATCCCGCCCTCCACTTGTGAGAGACCCATTTAAAGCTAGAACATAGGTTTGTGTGGACTTGGTCCACCAAAGTTGGCACCGGGGGAAAATCAAACATAAAATCTTGATATAAGCACATTTAAAGGTCTCAAGCCAATATCACTAGATCAACCAAATAGATTTTCAAGTAATCAAATTATTTATGTACCGTCTTTTTTAATAGATATATATTTCCTTTTGTCGAATCCAAGTGTTTTATTTTTAGGGGGTCGAATCCAATTAAGTCATTATATAGCTCATTTGCACATTCTTCTATTTTGAGTAAATACTTAAGTTAGTCCTTGAAATTGTAGGGTTGTATTAACTTCATCACCAAATTATCATTAGAATTTCAAAAAGTTAATAAAGTTCGTCATTTTGTCTGGATCTGTCATCAATTTGTTTTCGATATTACCAACTTAATATCATCAAGACCGTTTTAAACATTTTTGACATCATGTTCTAATCTTAATAATCGGGCCTTTACTAAAGACAAGCATAAAATAACTCAAAAAGAGTGATCATTTATTTAAATTGTAAACAACATCCACTACTAAAAAAACAAAAATTAGTGAGAGAAATTTAGTGAGGGAAAATGTGAAATCCCTCTCTAATTCCGTCACTAAATTTTACGACCAAAGAATTTGTGAGAGGTTTTATTTTTTCCGTCACTAATTTCCCTCTCTGATTTTGCTTTTTCTAGTAGTGATCCTTTGAAAGAGTTTGTTTACTTATTTGGAACGATTATATATTGAAAACGTTCATTAAATTAGTGTTTTCACCTTGGTCTAGTGTCTAGCATCACACATTTTCGGCTAAGGGTACGCAATTCGAATCCCATGGAACACATTTTGATTTTTTAAAACTTCTTATTTGAAACGATCGAAATAAGAAAAACCTTGCCATTTGTATTAAACATTTCAAACTTATAGCTTGTAAATGTTTTTACAATAAAATTAGGTTATTACTTTTTCCACCCTATAAGTTTCTCACACGTCCAATATTATTTTTTTAAAAATACCCTTTGCTCGGCAAATATTATATGAACCATAGTTTGGAAAATATAAACAGAATGCTTCTAAAATTGCTCATGTCTATCCAAAGTTTTTAAATATACAATTCAGATTATATTTGCCGAAACCTTGCAAAATTGTTCTTCAGATAGAATCTGAAATGAGTCAAGCCCCCAGAAGACCATGTTTAGAGGCAGATTGCAGTGTATACATTGACATTGTTCAGATTATATAAACTGGACGTTTAGCATATGCATATCAGATTATATTTGTTGAACTGTGACAACACACAAAGTCAGAATTTGTGTTCACTGCTTAACACCTTGTTTTTGATAAATTGACGAATCAAGATTGAATTAAACATGCATCAAAACAAATTATAAACAAATAAATTAATGAGATCATATGAAACTACACAAACATGTAACATAAAATTAAAACAATGTCTCAAATATTCAAAGGTTACAACCAAAACCAAAAGCATTCAAACACAAATTAAGAAAAAAACAGAAATTATTCATAGGTTACAACACATTAATAGAACTAATGGGTAGCTCTAACACCCCAACCAGACCTACGACGATAAACAATGTCTCTCTGAGACTCCTGCAAAATCACATGCAGACTAATTCAAGTCGGACATCCCTCCCCCCACCTGACCACTGCCAATGATAGCAAGGGCATAACATTTGATGCGTGTTAATCGTGACATGAAGTCTAGCAACTATTGGTCTTCATGCTCCTTAGAAGCAACCTCACTAGTGGCCTTTGACTCAGGTGGCCTTGGGATATGAGAATCATTATGCTGATGTATGATGTATGGGTGTGAAATGGCACAACACCATCTCATGTATCTAGTTGTCGTCTCTAGACCAGCCGGAGCAGGCAGGCCCAAATTGTGCCGAGTCATTATATAATCAAGATATTGCATGTAGCACTAGTTGATCACTTGCTCGGTCGCCTGGGCATTTTCACTCTCATGTGGATGCCTGAGGATGGTTTGGACGTAACCAAACTAGCACATCAACTGCTCTGATATAAATTAGAGCTTATAACATCCGTATCTGAGCCATCCAAAATAAAGACTACTTCACTCGAACAGACATGTCTGGCGGTGGGGGTAATACGAGTTCATGAGAACATACGCAAGATCCAAATTATTTAGATTCGATCTTGTGGGATCAATCACAGACTTACAATTCATAGAAACATACAGCATGGCATGTCGGTGCCAATCCTCTCTGTAACTAACCTAATAATCTCTAGCCCTGATTTCATTAAAGTGTTGAAAACCCCAAGCCTGCAAAGTAAACAACATATAAGTATTAGTATAAAAACATGAAAAGATGTGTAAATAAATAATCAATTCATTATTATTTATACATGTAACAAGTTAAGTATCTAACCGGCCATGAAGTCTTATAATGGGTTCCCCTGTTAAGCTTCCTATATAGATGGGCAAGGGCAGCCGCTCCCCGTACGTAATCGGAAACCAGCTCTAGGCCCCGGAAATACTTCAGGCATGTCTTGTGCACATAGTTTGTGCTCTTATCAGTGAAGAGATTGACACCCATCAAATAAGGTATATAGATGCGTAGAGCATAGTCTTGTCTCACATGTATATCATTGACATCACCCATTTTCTCAGCGTTAACTGCTTCATGTAGATGCTTCTTAAAATCTTCCATAAATCAGTTGAGACGTGCATGACCACCCATTATTTTTATGTCCTGGTATTCAGCCTCATCCACTTCAGACCCCAACTGCTCGACCATCAAAGCAACCGCCTCAGACCTGGGAAGAGGAAGATCATGGTCCAAGGCGGCTCTCAATGGGGGGATGCAATAGACAAGACACATCATCAAGTGTCATTGCCATCTCCCGAATTGGAAGATTGAATTTAGATGCCTTCTCGTGTCATCTCTCAACAAAAGAAGACAATAGGTCGTGGTCAATGATAGGATAACTGACTGTAGCCGCTGAAGTCCATTGGCTCACATGGCATCTTTGAACCATCGCTCTTGCATCCTATCCAAAATTGGTTCTTGTATAGCCAGTAGCTTTTTGTCGTTGTTCACACACTTTAAGTTGGCACATCACTGCAAAAATTTAAAAACGAAAAATTAATATCATGATACAATGCAGTTCAGTTTACATAAATAAAAACAAACATAGCCTTCAATTTACATAAACAAACATAGTACAAAAAATTTAAAGTAAATGAATCTTACTACTCCCTCAGACATGCGATAGGTCACGTGAAGATGGTACTGGGTGAGCACATACACGTCATTTGGGCCACTAGGATAACCATCTAGTTGTTGTGACTCCACCTCCACATGCGACTGCTCATCATCATCTGCGTTCCCCACCTCCTCCTCCTCCATATGGTGCTGCTTAGGTTCGTACACCTCAAGCACATGATCAGCACGGCGACCCCTTCCCCTCCCCATGCCCCTACGCATTCTCCCTTCCGCTACATTCCTCTCAAACTTCACTCGCATGGCAGAAATAGTCATGGAAGGTATGTTGTTCTTAAGCTGGTCCAAGTGGTCCATATCTGAAATATGCAACATCACATATACATACAATTAACAAAAATCAACAACAAAAAAGAAACAATAGATACTTTGTGGTTCAAATTTTATTTACCGAACCAGGAAGAAAATGTGACCCAAACATCGAGTAGAGGGAATGAGATCTTACATTGTGTTTGTTGTTTGAAAATGCTTGAAATATGATGCTTTTGAGCAAAAAAGCATCAAGAATCACACTATGTTAGGTGTTCGGATTTTAGGGTATGAGAGAGAGAAGTTTGGTAAAGTTAAAACATAAATTGTTGAAGTGATGGGATATCTGATTTGAGTTATACGTAGGACGTGTTTAAAATTTAGAAGCCAAACTATGATTCAGATTATATTTTCCAAACAAAGAGTAATTTTGGAAGATAAAAAATATGGTGTGTGAGAAACGTATATGGTGAAAAAAGTAATAGCCATGAAATTAAGGGAAAAAAATTTGTCATCCAAAATTTTAAGACCTCGTGCTATAGGCCTCATTGCACACCCTTTGGGCCGGCTCTTAATGTCATTCTAACCCCTACAAATACCGAAGAGAATTGCTTTTTTGACATTCATTGTTTCCTAGAAACACATGGAAATGACCAAGAACACTCCAGTGGTGGTTAACTATCGCTGACTTACAACTAGAAAACTGGCGGTATTTAACTACCGCTTGATGTTTTGGTCATTTCCATATGTTTCTAGAAAACAATGGAAGTCAAAAAAGCAATTCTCAATACCGAAAGTGTGGGAAATTTTATCACAATTTTGCAATTTCAAAGATCATTTTATAATATTGATAAGGTAATGGACAAGATTATACAATTCTACAATTTCAAGGACCACTTTAAATATTTACTGCTTATAGTCTATATTGTGTTTGTGGTGATGGATCCAACTTAATGAGTTAAATACTTTTTTCTGGAATATGCAGTTCACTGATGTGACCTACAAGGTAGTACTCAAAGGCATGACATCAAGTAAGAAGAAAGATATCTTGAATGGGATAAGTGGTTCTGTAAATCCAAGTGAAGTTTTGGCAATGATGGGTCCCTCAGGAAGTGGTAAGACAACTCTTTTAAGACTCCTTGGAGGAAGGCTAAATCATCATTCCAAAATGGTTGGTGGTTCTATCACTTACAATGACAAAACATATTCCAAGTTCCTTAAGAGCAGGTGAAAATCCAATGGTAGCTAGGGTTACTTGCTTAAATACATTTTTTACATACCATGTTATTCTGAAATAACAGTCAAAAGTGAAACTGGAATATGGTACTTCAATTAAACACGCTAAACAACGTCGTCTAATACATGTGATGAATAGTTTGGTTTCCCTCATATAATGTCACAAGTTCGAGTCTTGTGAATAGAAAAATAGACGCTAAAAAAACTTTACCTTGATTATGTTCCGGTCCACTTGACATGAATTAGTCAGAGCTTAATGTGACTTACAATAAAGATGTGATTGCAGGATAGGATTTGTGACACAAGATGATGTTTTGTTTACTCACCTAACTGTAAAAGAGACATTGACATACGCAGCACGGTTAAGACTACCGAAGACATTCACTAAGGAGCAAAAGGAAAAAAGAGCTTTAGAGGTCATCTATGAGCTTGGCTTGGAGAGGTAAATGGTTCCATAACAACCATTTTATTATAAGCATAAAAGCATTATAACAAAATTAGAGATATTATTTATGAGTTATAGAAGCCAATAGTTTTGTACTGTATGCATGAAAACAGGTGCCAAGATACTATGGTTGGCGATTCGTTTGTTCCCGGATTATCTGGTGGAGAGAGGAAGAGAGTTTGTATTGGCAATGAGATCATAACCAACCCTTCCATTCTGTTTCTTGATGAACCAACATCTGGTTTGGATTCAACAACAGCCTTAAAGATTGTTCAGATGTTGCAAGACATGGCAAAGGTATTATTAATTTGTTTCATTCCTCTCTTCATGATTAATAAAGATTGAACCCTACCATCCAATCCAAAAAGAAAAACTTGAACCTACTATTGAATATCAATACATAAAACAGCTAAAATTAAACTTTCATAGTATATTGAAAAATTTAGGTAAATAACATTTGCAAATTGACCATCATGAGTGATGACAATTACATCCTTCACAACTGAATTCAAATTATTTTGGACACTCCATGGACGTTTGTTGCATTATTACTATACATAGCCCAATATTTTGAAAATCGGACCGGAGATTGAACCGGTGAAACATCTGGAACATGGTTCAATTGGTTTAATCGGTTCAACCATGGTCCAATTTGATTTTACCTATTCACACACGTTTAATTCTGTTCTATGCTGATGAGCCAGCATGGTCTCTTCTCATCACTAAACCTTTATGACTAACCTGTTGATTATATGGTAGGCTGGAAAAACAGTAGTGACAACAATTCACCAACCATCAAGTAGACTCTTTCACAAATTTGACAAGTTGATCCTTCTTGGGAAAGGGAGTTTGCTTTACTTTGGAAAAGCGTCAGAAGCGATGAATTACTTTCAATCTATAGGATGTTCGCCGCTTATTTCTATGAATCCAGCGGAGTTTTTGCTAGACCTTGCTAATGGAAATATAAATGATCTTTCCGTACCATCGGAGTTGGAGGATAAAGTGCAAATTGGAAATGCAGAACCAGATATAGTCCATGAGGTAACATTTCCTTTTTGCCTTTACTACAGCTATGCAGCACCGACACTTCGACATGAATTTTAATATCATTTGAAATTTTGAATAGAGGATATTGAGAGGAGAATTTTCCCATCTCACAAAAGATGAATTTTAACAGTATCTGGTGGAGGCATGTGAATCTCGACTTGCAGAAAAAGAGAAGAAAAAAATAACTGTTTCCGTGTCGAAAGATGAAGCTTTAAAGACCAAAGTATGTTCATCACCTAAAAGACAATGGGGAGCAAGTTGGGATGAACAATTTTCCATACTTTTTTGGAGAGGAATCAAGGAAAGGAGGCATGGCTATTTTAGCTGGTTGAGAATCTCACAAGTTTTATCCACTGCAATCATCTTAGGATCACTCTGGTGGCAATCAGATGCTGAAAACCCAAAAGATCTGCAAGATCAGGTAAATTGTTTTTGTTATAGACCAAATATTCACAGTGATTACAAAGCCATCAAAGAATAAAATGCCACATCCAGATCCTACCGTCAATGAAACGCTTTCGCGTCATTTGTGCAAACAGCTTAATTAAGTGTTCACTGAATAAAAGTTTATCTTATAAGTGTTTACAAATAAATTGCTTCTATAATCAAAGAAGAAATGTGGTTATCCTATTTTTATAACAGTTACTAAAAAGCTTTTCAAAATAAGTTGAAGACATGTCATAAGCTATTTCTATAAATTTTATCAAACACTTAAGGAGACTATTTGGGAGAGCTAATAAAAGTAAGTTTAACATGTTCTTAAGTTGTTTTTAGCTTATTTCCATATAAACATATAAATGAACTCTTTCAACGCATAATAATACACGAGCCTCTTACCTTAACATATAAACATTTGTGGTTTGCAGGCAGGACTACTTTTCTTTATTACTGTGTTCTGGGGACTCATTCCAGTTTTTACAGCAATATTTACATTTCCTCAAGAGAGAGCCATGTTGAATAAGGAACGTGCGGAAGATATGTACAGATTAAGCGCATACTTCCTTGCTAGAACAATGAG
>Ga0315915_1005532_pt1 | contig 15753 bp, 11 predicted proteins | sample MpolbnodulesMG_FD_207738 | JGI IMG/M metagenome (GOLD analysis project Ga0315915, IMG submission 207738) | Medicago polymorpha root nodule microbial communities from Los Angeles, California, United States - branched nodules | ecosystem: Host-associated > Plants > Roots > Nodule | place: USA... | reverse complement strand
AGAGCTGCTCTCTCCCCCAGAGTAGGTCATATTGGACCGAACTGGGTTACCATCTTGTGTGTGTTTGTTTATTTCCTTTAAGCTTGCTTATCTTTGTGCCTGGTTTGTGTTTTGTGTCTTTGTACTAGCTCTTTGTGTGTGTTATTGCTTGAAGACACTTAGACCTAGGATTACCACTATCTTTTGCTCAACACATCTTTGTTTTATTTCATTGGTGTGATTCGATTAAGGTTGATTTCACAACAGGTATTATAGGAAGAAAATGTGCAGAAATACACATTGCTAAAGGAACGGAGAAAGTATGATAAACAATTGCATGTTAGGTCCAGATTATTTTTTAAAACGTGTATATCGATTTTCATTTACAGTGTTGGAGGCAGGTGGAACTCAGTCTATATATATATATATACATAGGCATTGACAAGTTTTATCATCAACACAACACAACACCTGTTAGCATATTACCTTCAATGGCAAAGAAACCTGTCAAGTACTACGTGGTATGTATGTTTGTTTGAACGTTGTTATGTCTGTGATTGTTATTAGTATTGTTGTTTTATAGTTGTTGTCTGACAATGTTATTATGCAGGTGGATGCTTTCACCGAGACAGCATTCAAAGGGAATCCAGCAGCAGTGTGTTTCTTAGAAGAAGATAAAGATGATGAATGGTTGCAAGCATTAGCTGCTGAATTCAATGTCTCTCAAACATGTTATTTGACTCCCATTCATGGAACCTCTATTCCACGTTTTGGTCTCAGATGATTTACACCTATTGTTGAGGTGATGCAAACTTGTCAACACTCTTAAAGATAATACTAGTAAATAATCATTTTAGTCATATGTAAGGTGGTGTCAATATAATTCATGAATGTGTCTAAGGTGGTGTCAATATAATTCACGAATGTGTCAAAACTAAAAAAAAAAAAAGGATATATGTCTCCTATTTTATTTTGATAATCAATATCAAATTTGAATCTCTTAATTAGTTTAGTCTATAAAATCATAAACAAAAAACACACATAGAGATGGATCAAGGGAGGGATTTAGAGGGGAGGTAACCATGGGCTATGGCCCCTCCCTCTCCCCCACATCACTTAATTACGTTATTATTAGTCTAACAGCCATTATATTTTTACATCTTTATTTGTTTATACTTATTCACCATCTCATTTTTTAGGTAAAATATATTTTTGGTCTCTATAAATATATCAACTTTTCGCTTGAGTTCTTCTAAAAAATTTCTTCAACTTTTAGTCTTTCAAAAAAATTCATCTTCACTTTGGGTCCCTCATTTAAAGTAAATTCATATGTAGAATTCATATTTTTAAATAGAAATTTTCAGAAAAATTCATATTTTTTGTCTTTCTATTTCTATTTTATCACTTTCTTATCACATCACTCTATTTATCTCTATCTTTCTTGATGTAGAATGAATAAAAGGATGTACAAATATAATTATCTTTAGGCTTTGTTTGGATACATTAAAACGAACGGAATGAAGCGGAAAGGAACAGAGTGGAATGGAATGGAGCGGAACAATTATTCCATACCATTGTTTGGATATTTTATGATGGAGTGGAACAAATTATTCATTCCATTGTTTGGAAAGTGGGCGAAACAGAATAAGTTATAAATTATATTTATTTCATTTTTATCCTTCTATGAAAAACATTGTTATATAAAGTTAAAAGATATTATCTTATTTACCAAAAACACATGTTATCTTTGAACGAAAATGACCAAAGTATTATAATTTACATACACGGTGTTAACATAAATTAATAAAAAAATAAAAGCATTACATGTTCTTAAATTAGAATATAATAAGATGAACCATAAAAAAAAAAAAGGAATATAGCAGGATGAAAGGGAGAAAAGCTAATCATCATTAATTAATCAGTATAAAAAATAAGCAAATCTTTCTCTTTGAAATAAAAAGTGACGCATGCTGTTTGGATCAATGAATCACTATTAGGTTCATAACTAATGGTATATTTTTTGGTAGAATAGGAATTTTTTTGGTAGAAAATTCAGAAATAATGGTGTGTTGTTGTTATTTCACGTTAGCAATATTTATAATCACGAACTACCGAAAGGAAGAGTTAATATGCAGATTGAGTGACAATGACACTGTAAATCGAAGAAACATAGGACAAGTTTAAGGAAAAAATGTAAAGAAGACAAGGATATCTTTGTAATTTAGCAAATAAAAATCTAACATATTAATGATTCCATCTCATTCTATCCAAATTGGGGGGTAAGCAAAATGGAAGTAAGTGATGAAATGTATTCCATTATGTTCCATTACATTCCATCCTTTTAATGAATATCCAAACAATAGAATCTTAACTTATTTCATCCCATTTCATTCCATTCCACCACATACCATCGATCCAAACATAACCTTAACGTATGACATTCATAATGTATAACGCATACAATATAATGCCTTATGTGAGGCCATGCTAAATTTATATAATATATATCTTTAAAAAAATTCATTTAATTCATACGTATATTACAATTACATATTATTTATAAACATTATTGAACTCCTTTAAAAAAATTATAAAACTAATTTGTATCATTTTCTTGCAAAAAGTTAAGTGAAAAGTGTTTCCGCCTCGGTTCGTTAGATTTCTAGATTCATCCATTAACAGACTCACATTCTTTTTTAATAAATCACACTCACATTTTTTGTTGTTGTAATTTTATACCTACTAGCATTTAGACAGACATTTCGTACCCGTCTGTTCCGTCTTTTTATTGTTCTAATGTATATAAATTACAAAACAATAATTTTTATGAAATTTTGATTAAATTTAGTTTGACATTGATTAAAATTATAGTTATAGATAATAGGTATTTTGCCCTTTAATATTGTAACAAACTATACTTATATTTTTCAATGATACAAAAAATATAACAAATGTAATATAAATTATTATATTTTTGAATGACACCAACAGGTCAAATTTGTTTAAAGGTATATATATATATATATATATAATTTTTTTTTGAAGTAGGTATATATATATAATTGAAAAGAAAAAAAGTCAGAACAAAAATAATATTTTCTTTATATATAGTATTTACTTTGTAGGATAACAACTCTTATTGAAAATTTAATCAACCATCAATTTACATTATTTGGATCTTATTGTAATACAGGTTAATCTTTGTGGCCATGCCACACTGGCAGCTTCACACATACTTTTTTCATCTGATTTGGTGAACAACAGTGTTATTGAATTTGTGACACTATCTGGAGTTTTAACTGTTAAAAAGATCCCTTCGATCGATGTGATTGGTGTGCCAAATTTGCTGAATGGTGAAGCTCCTCCAGTTGGATTTTACATTGAGTTGGATTTTCCTGCTTATTATCCTATTACAAAATCATACACGATGACACTTCAATCATTTATGAGGCATTGAATGGTGCTTCCATTATTGATATGAAGAGGACAGAATTTGCAGATGATTTACTTGTAATTCCTTAACCTTCTCTCTTTTACATTAATATTAGCTTAATATTAATGGTCCGTCTTTCTGTTTTCACATTTGGTTTGTCATAACATTTATAAACATAGTATAAATCATATAATATAGCTAATATCTTATAACTTATAGCTGATTGCAGATAGTTGATAAGTTAATTGAAATGTTTGATAAAAATAGTGGTTCAACTAGATGATAAGTATAAAATGACATAAAGGATATTCTTAATTCATGATAAAATTTATATCAAATGATATTTAAATATTTAGAATTTCGTAATTTTAAATTTATTTTAAAAAAATTAATTTAATTTATTTTGAAAGTAAGTTATTTAAATTAATTGATATACTATATCTATATTATAAATTAAATTTTATTCACTAAAATTTTATTCTATATTTATGTTCATTTAAATATTTATACTCTATAAAAAAATTAAATGTAACAATTGACATGTAACAAAATGCATTATTATTATATGTATTATTTACAATTTACAATAATCTGTTTGCATTTTTTTTATATACATATTTATTTGTCACATTGAAAAATTAATTAGTTTATGATTATTGGAGATATGAAGCTCATTATTTCTCTTAGGTTGTTCTCACATCTGGATAAAATGTCTTAGAAGTACAACCACGGTTTGATGCACTAGCTAAATTATCTGGAAGGGGAGTAAGTGTTACAGGGACTGCGCCTCCTGAGTCAGGATTTGACTTCTACAGTCGATTCTTCTCCCCAAAATTTGGAATCAACGAGGTAAGTGGTTGAGAACTATGAATATAAATGTTCCTCCAATTGCATTTCTAAAGTTTCCTTAACTATGCAATGAGCAAGAGTTATATAAAGAATATCCAAGTATGGTTTTTGGATTTTGAGGTTTTTTTTGTCAAGTAGTTTAGTGACTAGAAATTCATCTTTAAATAAATAAATGGAGAATCTGGGGTTCAAACTCTAGCCTTTGTATAAATAATGCAATATTTCTACCACCTGAGTTATGTTCACATGAACATATTTTGAGTTTTTTACTCAACCTTGTCAAGCCATTTTCAAACTGCATTGTAATCTCTTAAATATATTCTTTTGTTAAACTCTAAAATCTACGACTCAGCTAGAAAATCTGAGAATTGGCTCTCCATTTTAAATTGTCATTTATAAAAACAATTTCTTAAAAAAGGCACATGATATTATTATTATTACTACTACTTATTTTTACAAGGTATATTGTTGGTCATTTGGAACAAACTGAAGAATATTACATAAATCAAATTCACTCTACCATTTCACTTTAAGATATGAAAATAGAAAGAAATGAGATAATGTTGTTGATAACTCATGTTTACTCTTTTAGGATCCTGTTTGTGGGAGTGCACATTGTGGTTTGGCACCCTATTGGAGCGAGAAACTGGGGAAGTGTGATTTAAAAGCTTATATGATACTCCCTTCAAAAATATTAAGACGTACATTACTTTTTATGGAAGATATTAATTGAAAGTGATGACATAATACTAATTAATTAGAGGGTATTTTCGAAAATAAATAATTAAAATTAAACTGATAATAAAAAATACACTTTATTTTAAGGAAAAAAAGTGACACTTTTGACACTTATTCTTTTGCAAATGTGTCATTGATAGCATAGGGAGTACTATACTATCATTTCTCTCATTAGGATTATCTTTGTCATTGTTTTTAATTTATAGATTACAATTACATTTGTGCAGGCATCAACTAGAGGAGGAGCTCTTAACATTCATGTTGAGAAACAAAAACAAAGGGTGTTTTTGCGTGGGAAGGCCGTTACGGTGATTGAAGGGTATGTTCTGGTCTAATCAAAGTACACATGAAAAGAATACACATGAACATTTTGTGTATTTCATATTCACAAACCATAGTGTGAGTGTTGTAGGATTTATTGATTTGAATAAATTGGTCTGCCTTATGAGTTGGCATCACCTAGTGGAATAGTGGTTCGTATTCATCCTATGTATGAGCAGAGGAAAAGGATATTGATGTTTGGAAAGCTTGTTAATGTCATGAATATTGGATATCTTCTATTTGAACTCTTGTATAATTTTGCAAATAATAGACCTAAAATCGGAAGCGATAATAAAATCGTCTAAAATTCCTTTCAATAAGTTAATAATAATAAAATCATTTAGAATTGATTTTGACATTTGAATATTGATGCGTGGAAATATTTGATAGGAAGTATGTGTTGGTTCCTTTTAGAACATATTTTGATGCGTGTAAATAGATAAACATTAACATATTGTTGTAAAATATTGGACATAAAATTATCTCCAATTATTTCAGCAAATAATTACAACAACATCAAGTAAATATTATTTTAGAACAAAATAAATTAGGGAATTAGTGAAACATAGATTCACCATTATATTAGCTCCTCACATGTTATCTTTAGGAAAATTAGATTCACCATTATATTAATGCCTCACATTTACAATATCAATAATTGCAACCTCAAACACAAAAGTTATGTGGGCCCTCCTTACAAAGATGTCGCAATTTTTTTTTCGTTATTTAACTTTCCATCGTGTATCTTGTGTCCGAAAACTAGGGTTGAGCATCGGACGGGTTCGGGTCTGAAAACACCATATTAGATGAAATCAATTTCGGCTGTTCTTGGGATCGGTTTTCGCGATTCATTAGCTTGTCGGTTCGTCAGAAATATGAGTATAACTAGGTTTCCCCTGCAGTTCTTAACTAATAATAACTAAGCGTTCAAGATTCGTCTTTCTACTGAAGATCTTAATTTATTCAGATTTACCCTACAGTGTCTGATAATAACTAAGCACACAATATATTATCTTGTCAAATTTTACTTCAGATTACCATGAGTGTGAGTATTCTCAAGAGTCGTTGCCGCCCATCGGAAGGAATCAAACCCCTATCCGATGTAAAACCACCAGGTGGAATCAAATTTTTTCCGTTGTAACCCTCACAAATTATTATTATACTTTACCTTTTACTACTCAAGTACATAAAGTATGAGTACTGACTAATTGCATTATTGATTCTTTACTCGATCAAGATTCATAAACAGGATCTACTTTCAAGATTATGTATAAATCTTGTAACTTTTTTTTTATCAATTAGTAATAAAGTATAGTAATTGATTAGTCATTATTTTTATCTTTACTTGTAAACGTGATAACAATCACCAATGTCAAATTATATTATTTAACTTTCGAAGGATAAGTAAAATAGTCTAACTTTATATATTATTTACATAACATTTACTTTTGCATGTTCTCAATGTAATTCCACAAATGTCCATACCTCATCATAGTGCTTAGTTACCCTAGAATTGTAGAACATTCATACACAATGTTTACTTTAACTCACGTAGGAGTATTTTGTAAATTTCAGTCAGGAGCAAGCAATTTATGTTGGGTAAAGAGCATAATTCTACTTCCACAAACAGATCCTGAAATGCCAAATCACAATGGACAATTTTACAAACATTTCCATACCCATTTATTTAATATACTCCCTCTATCCCAACTAACTACCACAATTGATAATTTCACACAACTTAAAAAAAATTGATAAATGATAGAAAGAGAATTGTGATTTTACTAAATTACCTTTGGTCACCATTGCCGCATTTTCATTATAAAAAATGGATAGAGAAAAATATAATTTAATATGGATTCATATATAATATTAAGGGAAATGCTAACGACTTTTCTAAGAGCACTTGATAGTTATCATTGATGCATTTTCATTATCATAAATGGAAACTAGAAAATATAACTTAACATTGATTCATATACTCCATCCTTCCCTTTTTAAATGACCCAATTTAAAAATATGTAGTGTTCATATAACATGCTTTGACTCTATTTTTCTACTGATATATAAAGACAAAATATAGCATATAAGATGTTGGTGGATTCGTCTCGACAAATATTTTCTAAATATAAAATTTTCATAATTTTTTCTAATAGATTATTAAAGATATTTAAGTTCAAAATTGTGCATTGACATACGTAACAGAGTCAACTGGGTCATATAATATGGGACGGGGGGAGTACAATATTAAGGGAAATGCTAACAACTGTCGACGCTTGATAGGAAGTTTAAAGTGAAAATTTTATCTTGAGATTTGTGTATTCAACACATTGAAATATCAAGAAACGATTTTTCTACATGAAAATTATCAATTATTTCTAATTTTAAAATCTTTAAAAAATATCCTAAGGACACTTGTTAGCAAGACTCAAATATTCCGTAAAAAATAACCAAAACTCAAATATTAGTTATAGGGTAGAATTTATAAATAACTAAATAAACTACATTGAAAATTGAAAAATAGACTCTTTAGAATATTTTTGTTTTGTAAATATAACAGTTATTATGAAACACAAAAACTAAAAATTTTGATTCATATATAATATCAGTTGTAGGATATAATTTATAAAAATTTAAATAAACTACATTGAAAATTGAAAAAGACACTCTAGAATAATTTTGTTTTGTAAATGTGATAGTTATTATGAAACACAAAGTAATAATTTTTCCTTTTCTAATTTAAGAAAATAAAGTAAATATCCCTCCAAGCTTTTTCATTTCCTCATACCATCTCATAGTCTCACTATCCTCCTCACTCTCTCCCCTATGAATCTCCATCTTTTCCTTCTTTTTTTCCTTCTTTATTTTTGTGTAAAAAGAGAAAGAGGCAAATTCTGGAGATAAAATGATGATTAGTGAGTAGCTTTCTTGGGAAAAAAAGAAGCAGATTGGGTAAAACTAAATGTGCATATTTAGTTTTACCTCATGCTGGTTTTCTTGTGGATTTCTTTTAATTTTACCACAGGAAGGCTGATTTTCTTGTGGATTTCTTTTAGTTTTACCACCGAAAGCTAGGTTTTCTGGTGGTTTCTTTTTCTTCGAAGATTTAGTTTTACCCCATTGTAAATGTAATAAGAATTATATTAATAAAATGATATTTTATAACTATTATTTTTGTTTCTTTATTTTTGTTAATTTTTGCATTTATTTTATGATTGCGTATTGAATTAATAAATTCGAATAAAGTAAATAAATAAATTAGAATAAATTCAGCGTGAATTCGAATAAAAATTGCATATTGAATAAATTCGAATAAAGTTAAGTATTAAAAAAATCGAAAAGAGCCTAATTAAACTCAGCGTGAATTCGAATAAAGTTGCGTATTGAATAAATTCGAATAAAAATTGGGTGATTTGAGAGAGATTTTTGAGATTTTTTGAAATTTTAGATGAGAAATGAGGAAATGAGATGTTCTTCCTTCTTTAAAATAGCACGTAGCGTGAGCTAACTAACGCGGCGTTAGTTAACTCACGTGGCGTTAGTTAAGTAGCGCATAATTTAACACTTGCGTTACTTAACTAACGCATGAGTATTTTCGGTAAATCAACTGGACGCGAGCAAAAAGTATCGGGAGAAGAGCAGAATTCTCACATTTACCTCATTGACTCCAGCTTTAGGACAGAAGAATCGACCATAGAAGTCGAATTCGGATTCAGGAGGCGCAATCCCAGAAACACTTACCCCCCTTCCGGATAATTTATCCATTACATCAAATTGTGGTTCTACTTCTGTGACATTAATTCCGGATGAAACCACAACCTAGGAGAAATTAGAAGCTTAATAATGTTGAATATGCACAAATTGTATAATTGTTATTTAACGCACATAGTTTTCAATTTGAATGATTTTTCAATAATGGTTTATGTTTTTATTGGAAGTCTCTAAAGAATAATCATGAAGTTATTAATATCAAAATGTTTTATAAAAATTCTAAAGGATAAATGGGCCCTTAATAACTCTTAATTTTGAAGATGTGTAGATAAAACTAAAACTACAATTATAATGAAATATATGAAACGGAGGGAGTAATAGACAAGGAAGAAAGGAGAGGATTTGGAATTACAAGTATGTCATCTTGAATTTGTGTTCTCTTTATATCAATTATGGAAGCACCGTCCAATGCTTCATAAATGAGTGAAGTATCATCAAATTTGAATTCTGTAATAGAATCTGCAGGAAAATCCAATTCAATATAAGCATCCTTAGATTCATCGTTTTGAAACTTCTTCAACTCGGTACTTGAGTCATTAGTGACTAAGATCTTTTTGGCAGTTAAGCTTCCAGATAATGTTACAAATTGATAATTGAGCAAGAGCTTGGTGGTATAAAATTGATTGATAATTGATATTGTTTATACAATTTTTTTAGGAGAGATGATTAATTTATGTGTTCTCCTCATAGTGTTTATTGTGGAAAAGTTTTCGTTACTTTGAAATTGGGTTGGATATCAGGAGTCTATAGGAAAAACTGTTTTTTAGGCAAAACCAAACTATAATAAATTAAAATAAAGTGATAAAGAGACCAGGGTCATAAAACTTGACATAGGTATAACCCAAATGGGAGTACTTCCTCTGGTTCTATTTATAAGAGACATCTGAGTTTACAAAAGTGGATATATTTGGTCTAATTTTTTAACCAGATACATTAACTTTTGTTGACCGAAATTTCCTTATAAATAGGACCGGAGGAAGTATATAATGCATGTCATCTGGGGATGCATGTGATGTATTATTATGATATCGTATTCTAATAAACCTGAAAATCGTGGTTATGTAATCTAACCACCAATATTTACTTGTTCTTTTAAAAACTTATTACTTTCTCCGGTTTTATTTATAAGAAAATTTTATCTTTTGATATTCATTGAGTAATTGATGTATCTTGTTTAGAATATAGACTAAATACATCATTTAATAATGAATAAAAAAAGTCAAATGTTTCTTATAAACAATTTATCGCCACACCACACACACATGTTTGTTATTTTATAATTTTTTATTTTTTGTAAAAGCAAATGAATTTATCATTAATAAAGATGTACAAGAAATGCCAACATAATGAGTGAATATTTGCTATGATAGTTTAATGTTGGTCCACTTGATTTGTTTTTATTATGATGTACTCCTGTTTAGGTTATACCTAGGTCAAGTTTTACGCCCCAGTCTCTATATCACTTTATTTTAATTTATTATAATTTGATTTTTCCGAAAAACAGTTTTTCCTAGTACTTATGATACTAGATCAATGATTGGATTATTAAACATAAGACAAGCATATTTATATTTGTACAATCATTTTGTAACAACTTTCTCTCTTATGAATACCCACTTTTCTTTGTAAATTTATGGTGTATCAAAATTTGTCACACAAATGTTGTTCAAATAATATACCATAGTCACATAATTCACTAGTTTGAGTGGTGAAGAACATATTGGTTCGCGCGAACTGGTTCGCAGTTCTTTCGCGTATTGGTTCCTACAAATTTGTGAAGGAATTCGCAGAAACAAGCGAACCAAGAGAATCTGCAAAAACGACTGTTGTAAGAGTGAGGCGGGGCATTGTAAGTGGAGGAATTTTGTTTGTGAGTGAAGAAATTCGGAGGCGGCAAACACAGTTTCACGTTTTTGAGGAAGAAGATGATGAAAATAAATCAAAGAAACTGGATTGGAGAAGGAGGCGATTGTTTCTCTCAGTGGAAGGAGGAAGATGATAATGAGATGAAATTAGGGTTTCTTGCTGAACTATTTTTATATTGGGCTTGGGTTAGCTTGTTGGACTATATTAATATTGGGCTTTGGCTAATAAAGTTAAAATTGCTCTTCTCCCATCATATTTTGGTCACTCCCAACTACACTTTTGAAAATACCCCCAACACGACTTAAGTCACGCAGGTGTTAAACACAATGTGACTTAAGTCACACTCAAATGCAATCTGCGTGACTTATGTCACACTGAACCCAGTGTGAAGTCACACTGCGTGTCCTTTAGAGATTAGACATCAACTCATTTCCTCTTTCACATCTAAAATCTCCAAAATCTCTCTCAAATCAACCAAATCCAAAATTCCTTCAAGTTCAAATCAAACAACACTACAGTAACAAGTAAGTTTTCATAATCAAACACCATTAACCTTTTATGATTATATGCTAAATTTTTCCTCTTAAATTAGAAATTGTTTAGTTTAAGGTTTTGTTTAAATTTTGATTTTTTTGGCAAGAAATGATAAAATGTTTACATGTAAATGACTTAAATTGATTAATTGTTTAGATGTTTGCATGTTGATATTGTAGTTATGAGTTTTAGGGTTTATGTCTAATTTGCACTCCAAGTGTTTGAATGAGTTTTTCATTGATTGTTTAATTTCTTATGGTGTAGATCTGAAACAATGGATAATTTGTTCAGTGCTCAAGTATGCTTCAACGGTGGAAACCCTCATTTGTTCAAGGTCTGGGCCGATGTCACTCTAAAGGGCCACACTAAAGGATCTGAAGGATCAACTGAATGAAATCAATTAAGGCCTCAACCCCAGAGACACAAGGAGGGTGGAGGACCTTCCGTATGCACGTCCCAGTTATTTGCAGTTGGAAAAGATAATGCTGATAGACGATGACTGCGTGAGGAACATATTTTCCATATATCATCAGCACTGCATACTCCCGATGATTGAGATGGAAGCTACATTGCTGAGATCGCCTGAAGATATTCTCAAGAGATTGATTCTGCCATAAGATTATGTCTAGGTAGCATCATTATTATGTAGTGTCTTTATTTTGTTGGAATTTAATTTTAATTCTTGTTAGTTTGCTAAAGATGTTGGTGTTGAAGTGTCTTATACTTAGTGTAGAGATTTGCAAGGTCCTTTGAAAAGCCAACAGAATTAAGAGAACACTACATGTATTCTACATAATCAACTAAATAGGTTTTTACATCGAATTCCTTCGTATAGGATGAGTGTCACGGATGGGAATGCACTTCTAAGATGTTATTTTGATCTTGATCATGCTCCTCTGTCAATTGAAACTTGTCAGTTGGCAGGACAGTAAGATTAAGTTCAAAAGAATATATTGAGATGCATTCTTTTCTGTGATGACTCATTCTATATGAAGGGATTCGATGTGAAAACATATATAGTTGATTATGTAGAATACATCTGTTGTTCTCTTCATTCTTTTGAGTTTTCAAAGGATGCTGCAAATCTCACATCATGATGATACCACATATTTAGGGAGAATGTAATGTAACGTAGATGAAATTAAAACTAAATAAAATTGTGTATTTTTTGAATTGATTTCGTGTACTTGTGAAACTTTATTCGAATTTATTCAATACGCAACTTTATTCAAATTTATTCAATACACAACTTTATTCAAAGCACCAAAATGCGCAACATATCAAAAAACATAAAAAAAATCCAATAAACCAAGACATTACAAGTCATTACAATTAATCATTTCCCTCATCATATAAGTCAATTGAGTTGTCCTCGACAGTTCCTGGGGAAGCTGCTTTTGGTTGAGGACCAAAATAACAAGTCATTCCGCTCCTCCTCAGCTTGGAATGATTGTACACCAGCACATTCAAATTGTTTTTTTTTACGGAACCATCGCATTCGATTCTGTGCCATGTCACAATCGATTTTGCTTTCTTCTTTTCACCCTCCTTTTTCAACTGAACTTCACCTGATTCTGAGACATATTTACACAATACAAATATCGAAGATCAAAACCTACACGAACAATTCTACCATAAATTCCTAACAATTCCTAACAATTTCTACAACAATTCAATAAATCCAACTCTAATCAACAATTTCTACTCTAATCAACATCAAACAATTCAATCAAATCATAAACATCTAACATCATAAAATAAAAAATAAAAAATAAAAAATCAACAAAACCTAATTATGTGACAATTTATCTAAAAAAAATCTAACAATTCAATCAAAAAACGCTGATACAATAGGATAAAAAACACTTACTTGATTTTGTGATTGTAGATGGGGTTGAATGGCTTAAGGTTGGAGAAAATCGCAACAATGAAGCTCAAAATCGCAACAATGGAGTTTTGAAAATTCCTATGGTGTCGTTCTGTTTTTATAATAGAACCCAGCGTGAGTTAACTCACGCTGACTTAAGTCATGTGCCGAGCATGACTCAGGGTTATACATCTTCGTGGGTTAACTCACGCCGGAGTATTTTAAGCAGTTTGGTTGGGAGTGAGCGTTTTATGTTGGGAGAAGAGCAATTTTTTAATAAAGTTGGGATAATTGCTCTTCTCCCTTTTGTTTTTGCTCATTCACCGATCCAAAAAGTAACTCACGCTGAAAAAATGTTTAACATGAGCTAACTCACGCTGAACATTTTTAAGGGAATGAACAATTTTAAAAGGAAAAAGAGCAATTATCTTAAGTTGGACTATGTTTGATGAATGCGACTCAATTGTTTTACTTAATCAATGTTGTTTCTCTTGAATGGGGGTAATAAAGTTGGAATAATAAAAAAAAAATCTTTGCCAATTTAAAATATAAATTTATCATTTTTATTTTATCTGCATTTTAAAATACTAATTGTTATTTTTTTTTATGTTGTTATGAAATTATTATTTTTTTGAGTTATGATATCAATATTTTTAATATTATTTTGTTTATTTAATTATTATTTTTCATAATGCACCGATTAATGTATTAGAACGTACCGCGAACCAAAATAGCATACCGATTATGTATACTCTGTATATCAAATTCTTTAAGGGTTGCGTACCACATACCCAAACCCGTACCACGTACATAAGTGAGTTACGCATTATATGACTACGTAACATACCCATTATATTGTATCCGTAAATAATAACGTTGAAGCGGCTGTATTTATATTAACAGGGACTTTTACAAGTTTCAGTATTAACATATATTTGTATATTTGCTTTTTTTAAACTAAAACACCCTTGTTCGTGTACATAAACTATAAAATACTATGTGGTATGCTTATTTGTTTAAAACTGAATTTTGTTTTATTCCATATATTGCATTATTGCTGTTATTGAATTTCACAAAGTTTGCAGTACTATGTGGTGTTAACAATGTTATAATGCAGGTGGATGCTTTCACCGAGACAGCATTCAAAGGGAATCCAGCAGCAGTGTGCTTATTAGAAGAAGATAAGGATGATGAATGGTTGCAACCATTAGCTGCTGAGTTCAATACCCCTGTTACTTGTTATTTGATTCCTATTCATGGGACCTCTAAATTTAATCCCCGTTTTGGTCTCAGATTGTTTGGTTTACTTCTATTATTGAGGTATATGTTAATTTGAAATTATCAATGAAGTATTACCAAATAGTTTTAAAATTTTAATAACTTTTTTTTTGAGATAAACTACTCAATAAAAACTTTTGAATTGACGGTTGAATTGTAATAAATTATTAAGTGGAGTAGCTCACGTAAGAGTTACAGCTGAAAAGGAAATTGGTACTTACATGAATGAAGACAACGAAATGTAAAAAAAAAAAACCATATGAGCATGGTCCCTATGATAATGGTTAATATAATGAGGCAAATGGAAGAAAAAAATGATGTTTCTTCGATGGAGGAAAACAACAAACGAGATAAAAAAGTAGAATTTTTTCCCAAGGGGGAAAGTATTATCAAACTAATGATTCCAAGGGTTTCTTAGAAAAATTCTCTACGTTAACCATTCAAATCCTGTGGTGGTGCGAAGAGCCGGTAGCAGGAAGGAAAGCTGTCTCTAGAATTTTGGAGAGACATTAGCAGGAAAGAGATGAAGACGTGACTGTTTTAAATTAGGTTTTAGATTTGTTTGGTAAAAATAGCGAACACCAACCAACTCTACTCTCTTAGAAGAGAATGACGACCTGGAGAAAACAAAGTCAGGTCCTTCTAATGATTTCGGAATTTTTGAGGTTGTCGAAACAACTAAAAATGAATCACAACATGATTCTCCTGATCCAGAAACTCCTACCCAATTGAATATATCGGCTAACACTGCGATGAGCTACGAGGAACTCCTAAAATTGAAAGAACAAAACCCATATGGAGCCCTAGACATCATTTGGAGCATGTATATCCTTTCATTAAAAGTTGGTGCGGAAGCTTCGACTGAGAAATCTGATCAACTTTTAGAAAGTTTTAAAGCCATTTTACTTAATGAACTCCGTACTGAGATCCTGGAACCAGACTTGTGTCAAGTAATTGAACAAGATGAAAACAACATTCCCAGAGTCAAAGATTTGCTGCACAGGCTTACTACTTCTTCTTGTTAAATTAATGTGTTGTAACCGCCACTATCTTTAGGAAGCATTATGATAGAATTGTAACCACCACTATCTTTAGGAAGCATTATGATAGAAGTGTA
>Ga0315915_1005531_pt1 | contig 15755 bp, 8 predicted proteins | sample MpolbnodulesMG_FD_207738 | JGI IMG/M metagenome (GOLD analysis project Ga0315915, IMG submission 207738) | Medicago polymorpha root nodule microbial communities from Los Angeles, California, United States - branched nodules | ecosystem: Host-associated > Plants > Roots > Nodule | place: USA... | reverse complement strand
ACTAATCTTTAAGGGTACATCGCAAATATAGCCTTTGTTTGGGCACAAATACTTGAATTTCCCATTGTTACATCAAAAGGTCATATCATAACCTTCATTTATCAAGGCAGGTCATAACTAATATCAAACCGAGCTAATTCCAACAAATAAGATAGAGGAGATTTAAGGATACCCTAATCGTCGTTAAACATCCGAATCAAAAACCTAATCTCGCATTGTGCAAGTCAATTGAAAACATGCAAACCTTTTAAACTCTTTTACTTCTTTTACTCAAATAAATTCCAATAATTGTTAAGTTGAATAGCAATCTTTATGAAGACGATAACTTACTACTTTATTACTTGTTACAATTTAGTGCACTTACCAACTCGTCCATCAAATTTTTGGCGCTGCTTTCAAAGATTGTTGATATTTATTTTGTATCAAGACAATTCACTAAATTTATTTTGTAAATATTTAGTTTTTTATTTTCTGTTTTTAGAACAAACAATTAAATAAGAGTCTCTAATACTCTCCATCAAAAACAAAATTAATAAGAGTCTTTAATACTCTCTATGTTCCTGGTTATAAAAGAATATTCTTTTTCATATTAATTGAACAATTGATGTATCTGGTCTGTATAATATATCAGATACAATTATTCAATGAATTTGAAAGAAGGAAATTCCTCTTATAATTAGGATTGAATGGAGTATTTATTTATAGACTAATTTCAAATTAAACTATACAATAATTCATTAAAAAATAAATATATTAAATTAAAGTTATCATAATAAATGAATTTGTTGAATACTTTTAGACATGTTTGAATTTTCTTTAGTCATTATTAATAATTAATTATTTAGTCAAAAAAATAATTAATTATCTAGTCAAAAAGGTAATTAATAATATAATAGAATAGTTTCTTTTAAAACAATAATATAGAACATAAAAAAAAATAGAATAGTCATAAAATAATTTAATTTTTTGAGGAAAGTCATAAAATAATTTATGTTTACTCTACTTTTATATTCATTCAATTCAATACTTAATACATTTAATAGTTTTACGTGTCATGGCACTAAATTTTCTAAGCCAAACAATGATTAAATAAAATAAAATTAAAAATAATTTTTTTACCAAATAAAATTAAAAATAGTTAGGTATTGATTTAAATTATCAATTAATTATTTAATTGTTGGGATGTTTGTCTGCGTTGCGGTGATTTTTTTTTTCCTTTTACCCTTGTCGATTCTTTTTATGTTTTTTTGAAAGAATTCCTTTTACGACGTTCCAACAGAAAAGAAAAGAGAATAATGATATTGTAATGAGATTTTACAGCATAATTGAATGACATTGTAAAATAGGGGTGTAAAATAGGGGTGTTCATGGAACAATTTGATTCGATTTTGAGAGAACATATTTCTCAATATGATCAAAGTACACATATCAATATGGGTTGGATTTACACATTTTCGTGATAAAATCCAAGTTGAATCAAACCGACAAACAACATGGTGGCTTTGGTTCGATTGATTGTGTATACTTAAAATCAAATGCACAAAAATAATTGAGAGCTTTGTCAAATATAATTTTTTTTTAAAAATTTAAGTATTTCAATAGCTAAAGTCTCACTTCAAACTTAAAAAATGAGTGTGTAAATAAGTCTCACACATCAATGGTACCATATTAAAAACAAGGCTAAATTACTCATTTGGTCTTTTTACTATTTATTTGGTTTTGTTTGATACCTTAATTAATAAGGTCTTTGGTGGATTATTTACGACCGCAATCATTTGGGGTGCATTTGATGGTCAGGATAGGGAGACAGGATATGATACATTAATCATATCCTGCTTAAATCTCATGTTTGATGCACCAAAAGGATAGAATAAAATAAACCATTTTCCTATTCTATCCTGACTTTCCTTTGTAATTTCTATTCTGAGTATAGGCTGGGTTATAAATTGTCCTGATGAGATTAGAAGATCATTCCTTATTTATTATCTTGATATTCAACCATTTTTAAAATATTGTCATTTTAAAAATAATTATAGCATGTATTTTCTATTATAATTAATAACATGCCATATTTATAATATTTAATTAATTATGAGAGCAATTTTTTCATTTAATTATAATGATATTATGTTTGTTATCATGTGCGCATCAAACACATGATAGGATTAATGTTTATCATGTCTTTATCATATTATATCTCTATCCACCTTTATATCATATTATGCCTCTATCCTATTCTGACCATCAAACATGCCCTTGAAGTTAAATATTAACGGAAGATATCTACTTTAGTAACAAAGATATAATTAAGAGATACATGTAAAACGAAAACTAGTTAAGAGAAAAAAAAAAGTAATTTAACCTAAAACCAAAATATTATAACTGCCAAATTAAAACACTTATATGCCTGTTACCATTGCTCTATATCTATGTTTCAAACCTCGAGAACCAAAAAACACTCTAAGCTAACCTTTTACTCACCAAACATCGAGATAAATTGTTGTGTCTTATGTTGTATTGTTATGTTTTGTAATGTTCTATCCAATACTTATCTTTTAGCAGATTAAAGTTTTATCGTAAAAAAAAATTGGGTTAAATATGTTTTTGATCCCTATAAATATACAAATTTTTCGTTTTAGTCCCTCTAAAATTTTCCTTCAACTTTTATTCTCTAAAAAAATTTCCATCTTCACTTTTGGTCCTTCATTTAAAATAAACTCATATGTAGAATTCATATTTTTGAATAAAATTTTGCAGAAAAATTCATAATATTATAAGAATCTCTCCCCAAAAAAATTAGAATTTTTTAACAAAACATGAATTTAATATGAATTTTTATATTTTTGACGGTTAAAAATTCTAATTTTTTTTTTGATAATATACTACATATTTCTGCACAATTTCATTAAAAAAACAAAAATTAACTTAAAAATAGAGACCAAAAGTAGTGATTGAAAATTTTATAAGGACTAAAAGTTGAAGGAAAATTTTAGAGGAATTAAAACGAAAAGTTTGTATATTTATACGGATAAGACCAAAAACATAAAATTTCAAAAAAACAAATGGCGGGTGAAAAACACTTAATAGAAGAGCGCGTGAAAGCAGGTGAGTCGAGTAGTGAGGTAAATGGAAAATGGAATCATTCTTTTCTCCTCTATTACTCCTTCCTTTCTTCTCTCTCTCTCTCTCCGCAATTCTCTCTCTCTACAAAACCCTCTCTCTCTCTCTCTCTCTCTCTCTCTCTTCTGCAAACCCAATTCAGGTTCGTTTTCCGATTCCCAAGTTCCTTGTCTTTTCTTCCTTTTTCTTCGTTCCTTCTATTTACGTGTTTTTCGCTCACTGTTCTAATCTTTTCAACTTCTCAAACATCTTCAAAAACTACTTTTTTTTTCGTCTTACACTCTCAACTTTGGAACCGAACAACAATTGGTACTGTTTTTGTTTTTCTGATTGTTTTTATTCTTATGTCATTGTTGTTGTGTTTTTCATCAATTGGAGTTTCTTATTGCTTTGATTAGGGTTCTTACTTCTTCGTGTTTTTGTTGATTTCACTTTGTTCTGAAGGTGATTTTGTTGTTTGGTATCGAATTGTTAATGGGTTTAGTTTAATTTTTGGAAAATTTTGCTGCATTTTAATTAGGAGATTGTTTTGTGAATTTGGGATTTTGTTGTGTTGTGGAAATAGTGAATTTGGTGATGAATTGTGGGAATTTGGATAAAGTTTGAGATTTTAAGTGATTCTCAAATTGTTAATGAATTTAGTTTAATTTTTGAAAAACTTTGCTGCATTGAAATTATAAGATTGTTTTGTTAATTTGGTTTTTTGGTTTGTTAAGTGATGTGTAAGTAGAGTGATTTTGGTGATGAATTTGTATAAATTTTGAAACTTTGAGTGATTTTATTGCAATTAGTAAAGTGTGTAATTTTGGGTTTTCTTTTGAATTATGTTTGCTTACTTCTTCTAGGTGATTTGTAAATAATTGCTGCATTGAAATTACTTGCTTGTTTTCTTTATTGGGATTTTTTTTCGGGTTTTTGTTTTGTTGAGTGTTGTCGAAGCAGTGATTTTGGTGATGAATTTGTAGAAAGTTTGATACTTTGAGTGATTCTATTGCAATTTGCGTGTGTACTTTTGGGTTTTCTTTGGAATTTTGTTTACCTCTTGTTTACTTCTAGGTGATTTTCTCTGCAGGGCTTTTGGAATGTGTCTCTGCAACAATGTCAATATATTTACAAGAAATACTCTGTTGATTGTATTATATATGGGGGATTAAGCTTGTTGATTATTTGATAATACAATTTTATTTTGTAACAGTGTGCTTTAGTGGTATAGAAAAGTGACCGATTTTTATAGATAATGTTATAGTTTGTTGCTTTTGTTGTTGTTGTTGTTGTACTGTATTATCTTGTTGAAGAATTCAAAACATAATCGGCAAACGGGAAAAACTGAATTTTGTTTGATGGGTAATAAACTTGGGAGGAGGAGACAAGTGGTAGATGAAAAATATACACGGCCACAAGGGTTGTATAATCATAAGGACGTCGATCAGAAGAAGCTGAGGAAGCTAATCCTAGAATCAAAGCTTGCACCTTGCTATCCTGGAGATGAAGAAACTGCTGTAGATCGTGAAGAGTGCCCGATTTGCTTTCTGGTATCATTTCCATTACATATCTCCAATAGCTATTCAGTTACAGTAAATTTTTTAAATAACTCAATTCAACTTAGCGCACATATTTCAATCTACATTTGACCTGTGATCAGTTTTGGGGTTAATTTATTTTTTCTTCGAACTAAACTAATGGAGAATGTAACCTTGAACACTTTTACATAAACATGCTAATCAGAATAAAAGTAACACTAAGCATATGGGCTGTTTTTACTTTTTGTTTCTTTGAAATCTGTTCCAAAATGTGAATTTCGCCTACCCCTTTTCTAATCAAACTATTCCATTGTGCTTTGTTTTTTTCCCATGAATTTAGTATTATCCAAGTCTAAACCGATCAAGATGTTGCACAAAGAGCATTTGTACAGGTAATGATTGGTTATCTTCACTGGTTGTATATATATATATATATATATATATTCTGTCATTAGCATTTCTATTCATCCTGATTAATTTCCTTTTATCAGAGTGCTTTTTGCAGATGAAAGTTCCAAATTCAACTCGGCCTACACAGTATCCTGTTACTAGTTGTCTGTCTTCAATGTGAGGATGTAACTTCCAATTGATTGTCTAGCGACTTTCTTGTAGCTTTAGTATTAGGATAAATGTTTTCCTTAACAGCATTAGATGTCCCTTCTGTAAAACGGCGAATTATGCTGTGGAGTATCGCGGTGTTAAATCAAAAGAAGAGAAGGGGATGGAACAGATTGTAAGTTGTTATCTTCTATGATTATTGTCTTTTGGAATGCAATTTCTAAAAAAACAATTTATAGTGAATAAAGTTTTGCATGCATACTCATAAATATTCAGGAGGAGCAGCGTGTTATTGAGGCAAAAATTAGGATGCGGCAGCAGGAACTTCAGGATGAAGAGGAAAGAATGCATAAAAGACTAGAAGTAAGCTCTTCGAATGTGAATGTGGCTGTTGCAGATGTTGAATATAGTTTAAATGCAGGTATTTTTATTTTTGATTAAACGTAGTTCCAGATTTTTTCTGTATGTGTAATGTGACTATGTGACAAATTCTAGTTGCATAAATTGTTTTGTTTAAATTTCTGTAGTGGCTGAATCTTCAACGTCTGCCATTGAACACGATGAAATCGTCTCTTCTCAAGACTCGTGTGCCACACCAATGGTTAGACCACCTCCTGCCACTAGGGCCAATAGGTATGACAGCGTTCACTTCTTTTCTTTACCAATCCCGCAACATTTTCCTATTATGTCTTATCGTTTCTGAGTCCATTGTTTTTGTACCAACTTATGGATATTTGATCTAGTGTGAATATATATAAGTTAACCATCTATGATTTTGTGCTAATACTTTTGAAATTCTTTCAACCAATAAGGTTACAAGGAGTACTATACTCATAAATTGTCTAAATTTAATTATCTGAATCATAAGTCTATAGGCAAGCTGAATTCAAATAGATGGAAGTCTGATTTCATAATTGCGTACCTAACAAAATAGATGAAGAGGGCAGTAGGTGCAATCAGTTATAATTTGATTCCTTCATTTCGATTCAGTCGCTCACCTTGAACCAATGCTGCTCCTGATGTTTTGATTGTATGGATGGATATGATTAGGCATGCGAGAAATGATGAGTCACACAGACTGACGGACATTATTAGCAATTAGCTTTTTAAAAGGAGGATTCAAGATACTGATTTGTGGCAAATCCATGATTTGTTCTTTTGTATCAGTATTTGATTTAGAATGTTTTATGGGTTTGTTCAATGTTTCAATGTATGCGTAATTTAAATTGAGAAGTAGAATGAGACAACTATTTAAGGATTATGGTACTACTACTATGTTTTAGCTGTGCTATCACTATCCATATACCATTTTTAAACTGGCTTGTTTGCTACAATGTGCATATCTTATAGTCTGATTTTATAATATATATATATCTATATCTATCTATCTATATATATATATATATATGTGAGTTTTGCTAGAAAGGTGTCTTCTAGCAAGTTATAACTAAAAAGTGGATAATGAAAGACACCTTCATAAAAACTAAACGGTGTCTTCTCGCAAAACCCTATATATATACTGTAAAATGGTTTCTGCATTGGTCCTGCACTGAAGACCAATGAAACACATACTTTAAAATGGTTGCTGTATTGGCGTTGTATTGTTCGGTACTGCCTGGCTGCATCCTGTAGTTTTTATTTTTTTAGCAGTCTCTTATTGCATCTCCATTTACTAATGCAAGGCTAATGACATCCAAGTTGAAGCTTCATTGTTACTCCACCACATATATATTTTCAAAAATCTAGCCTAAAAGAAAACTCTTCTCTCTATCTTGTGATGGTTGTATACACACAACACCATGGGTGGGGCCCGATCAATGTTTTTTCATTTATGTTGATGTCTTAATAAATACTCCCTCCGGTCTCAAATATAAGAAAAGATTCTTCTTTTAGGTTCATTGAGTAGTTAATGTATCTGGTCTACATTGTAAAGCAGATACATTAATTATTCAATGAACCTACAAAAAGAATATTTTCTTATATTTGAGACCGGAGGGAGTAAGTTGTAAATCGGTGTCCATGATTGTAACGGTCTTTTATATATTCCATTTTTGAAACTATACTTTCTGGGCATATCTGATATTTTTTGCTAAATGTCGTAAACTGCAGAGATGATGAATTTGATGTCGATCTTGAGGACATAATGGTCATGGAAGCAATCTGGCTTTCCATTCAGGTGAAGGAATTTATTCGAATATACTTACTTACTGTGTGCTATCATTGATTTGATTACATTATTAAAATTGAAGTTCACCACTCCCTTGCAATATAGCGGTTCACGACTTGTTTTAAAATCTCTTAATGAATAACAATATGCTAGATAATCTATTGTTCAGTGCCAATTGTCCATCAATTTTGAAATTATTCAGTTTCAGTTTATTTTTCTCAAGATCTGAACACAATTATAAAAAGGAAGAAAATTCTTCACATGGAGTGCAATATTTGTTCTTGTCTTGTTGAACCTCATCATTACTATTTTTTGCTTCAGAAAAGTGATTTTCAGATGAAACAAATATATAATATCCATAATTGAGCTAGGTGCACTACTTTTGTATATATTAATATTAACTTCCAAACAACAGCATAGAAAAACCCTCTTCATTTAAATTTCTTCATTGCTTGTGCATTTCTAGGTAGTACTGACTAGTTAGTACTTTTATAAACTATCGGAATTACATAACTTTTCATTATTTACGTCCATGCTGTGTGAGACAGTTATATTTTGGCTTGTTGTGTTTTTGTGTCCATGTGATGTGATGTCTAATTTATGTTTGTGATGACTATACGTCTCAGCTTTTGACTGACCCTACCATTACAAAACAACAATAATAATTACTATAAAACACATCTAGTTTCTAGATATAATTAGCTCAAAAACGTAATTGATGCATAATTTTATCCATTAAGTTTGCATACAAGCTAGCACCTAGTAGGTTGCAATAGCACTCCAAAGTCAAAAAGCAAATGCCCATCATTTTGGGTGACATTTCTATTGTGGAAAAACGACCCTTCCATCCAAACCATATCTTTCCCTTTTCCTAAATAGATGTTAATTTATACTTGGTTCGTTAAGAACTTTGTGCATTGCAGAATATCCACTACTGTAAAGCATTAGGTAAAACTATAAATTATGTTCATATTATGAAATTCAGTGGTGGATATGCTGCCATGTAAAAGATTTGGAAAACCCGAGTCCATTAACACTACTATGTGGCTTGTATAATCTTGTTTATTTGATCATTGTGATTGACTCAATATATGTATTAAAATTACAGGAGAATGGCAGGCAGAGAAATTTATCTTTTGCTGATGCTACTTCTGGCCACTACGTAGCTGATGATCGCTATGCTTTGTCTCCCATTGGTCAACAGGCAGGGACATCCTCATCCCCATCCCCATCGGGGGGTCTTGCTTGTGCCATTGCAGCTCTTGCTGAGCGTCAGCAAATGTCTGGAGAATCATCTGTAAGCTCCAATAATGAAAATACAACATTCAACATGCTACCAGGTTCCAGAAGGTTTTATAACCGGATTGGTAGAGATATGGTTAGTTATTCACCCACAGAAAACCTGGATGAGGGGCCACCAGATGATACTATGGCAACGACTAGGAGTCATGGTCAATGGAGCATAGATCATGGATCACAGGTAGCTGAAACGGCAACTAGCTATGCAAACTCTGTTGAAGCAGAAGATCGTGGTGAAGTGTCATCTATGTCACAGTCTAATGACATTGATGGAAGCTTTGAAAGTGCCACAGAACCTATTGTTCCTGAGAGTTTTGAGGAGCAGATGATGCTGGCTATGGCTGTCTCTTTAGCCGAAGCTCGAGCCATGCCGAGTGGACAGAGCGCTTCATGGCAATAGTTTTGGTCAAGGTATTGCTTCAATCTTTCTTAAATTGGTGATGCTTGCCTTGACTATGTGGCCTACCAGGTCCTGTATTTGGAGTTTGAGCAAAAGTCACACGTTGTGTGCAATTTTGGTCAAGGATCAGGTAGCGATTCTCTTTTCACATGAATTTATATATACAGATGTCAAAGGAAAACTAATGATTCAAGTTAGTGAAAGGTTGTTGCTTAATGCCATTTTTTTTTACTGTGTGATGTCTCCCTGCTCTCATTGATTTTCTGTAAATAGTTTTTGTCTTTCCATTCTTATAGTGATATGCAGCGCATTTTAGAATTGTAATGAACAAGATAGGAAATTAAATATCTATTTCAGTAAATTTCATCAATCGTTACATTCATTAAGATCTTGAATGAAGTTAAACTCTATGGCGTCACACTTTTAAACATCTGAGGAATTCTGCATAAATTGTCTGAGTGACCTTCGGAAAACTATTAAGAAAATGTGCAATCGTAGTAATACACTCTAACACACTCCATTATTGAGTGAAATTCATATTGTCTTGATCATTCGCAGGACACATTCAAAGTGGTAAGACTCGCATAAATTTCATTTCATAATAGTGTATTGCTACCATTTCTCTACAAAGAATTTGGATTTAAGTGGTCTGTCATTGGACCTTTTTCATCATGGGATAAATGTGAGAATTATCTGAAGGTAGAAACAAATAATTTTCATGATGGGTTAAAAAAACAAATTCTCTACAAAGAATCTTCAAGATGGGATAAAAAAAACATGAAGGTAGAAATAAATAATTATCTGAGAACTCTAAAATTATTTCAAAACTGATTTTTTTTTTTCCTTCTATAGTTTAAATAAACATGTATAAAATAACAAAATACACTTATCAGTTTCTTTTTTGAAGGGAAAATACACTTATCAGCTATCACTGAAGTTAATAATGGATTTAATTCCTCCAAAGTGGGGCAATTCATATTAAAAGTAAGAGATCCTAATTGTTGATGAAAGACACCAATGTTTTTTTTGGTGGAGAAAGAGTCTATTGTTTGATATTACAGACACATTGCTAACAAATCGTGAATATGTTTGAATATCTATTATATGATATTCTCAATAACTAAAAATATTCTACACTTTTTCTTTTTCTTCTAAAGTGAGAGCTTATTTTGGATGCTAATATGTTAGTGTAGTTTGTTCGCTAGATGAATGAGTTGATTTGGTGTTACAGGAGAAATTCTGGACAATTTCTATTCTGATTAAACTGTTTTTAAGTGACTGGTCTTAGTTATGATGTGAGAACAAAAGGTGGAAATACAAAAGATTTTCTGATAACTGAAGGTGTAACCAAGGGTCAAATTTGAGCATTTATTTTTGGCTTAAATATTGCACTCGTCCCTGCAAATATGCCTCGTTTAAGTTTTGGTCCCTGTAAAAAAAAAAATTTGTTTTTGGTCCCTGCAAAATTTTTTGTTTTTTAAAATAGTCCCTGACCCCATTTTTGTGATGATTTGCATACGTGGCACATGATGACTGGACCCATTTTGTAGTTTTTGGTCCTTGCAAAATATTTTGTTTTTTTAAACAGGTCCCTACAAATTTTTTTGTTTTTTAAAATAGTCCCAGAAATAGTCCCTGGGACTATTTTAAAAAACAAAATTTTGTAGGGACCAAAAACAATTTTTTTTTTTTTACAGGAACCAAAACTTAAACAAGGCATGATTTCATGTTGGTTCTAAATATGCTTATTGATCACACCTAAAAGATGGGGTGACATGCATGATTTTGTACAAGGGAAAGAATTTCACAACACAAAATAAGATTAGATATACAAATATTAGATAGAAAATTAGAGGAACTCTATTGTGGAAGAGATGTTAGTCTTGCCATAGGTGGTTTGTCCATGTTGGAGGATACATGTAAAAGCATCAATAAGGAAGGTAAAGGAAACTATAGGACAAACTACTAAGCGACATGTAAAGGTTAATGGTTTATCTGTAAACCTAATAAAAGGAAGAACTTTATGACATCATCAATTAATTTATGTAGCCAATCTCACCTACTAGGAAAACTTTAGTTGTAATAATCTAATTTCTAGTAAGGTAGTTAGCTTCCTGGTGAAGCAATTTGAAAATTTTGTTGAGAAGAATTTTAAGATTTTCATTAAATTTGAGATTAACATTGTTATTTATGCAGATCAATCAGTGTTTTCACATATTTATATATTTCATATTTTACTGTTCTGTTTTGTTTTTCAATTTTTTAGAATTTCCCCCGAGGTCTATATTGTTGGTAGGCATGGCAATCAGACGGGGTGGGGACGGGTTTTGCCTTCCCCATCCCCATCCCCTACTCTCATATATTTACCCATTACCCAACCCATACTCAACGGGGATGAGAAGTTAAATCTCATCCCCGTCCCCAATGGGTTCGGGTATTCCCACCCCATCCCCGTCTCTGCAGTGAATCAATTTTTTTAATAAAAAAAGGTTTTTTTAAGCATTACAAATGATTAGAACACAATGTGTGGAGACATTCCTCATCAACACATTAAAGGTAGCACACGTAGCTAAATAAGCTAATGCTTGGACAACATTACATTTTGAGAGTACATAAATCAAGAGTGGTTTAGTAAACCAATATCTAAAACCTATCACCCAAACCAATTTCATCCGCAAGTGATCGTTGACAAAGGAGAAGAGAAGATCCACAGTCTTTTTATCTATCCAATTAAGGATCATTTCTTTGACTTTTGCAAGCACATATCGACTATATGTGGTCTCGAAATTAGTCAAACTCACCACAAATTTGGAATCCATCTGTTTGGTTGACAAGAGATAGAGATTGTTGGCAGCCACTTTCAAATCTGCACACATAACTCTAGTCCAAAAAGTCCAGCACCATTGAAGCATTTTAACAAACAGCTTTTGTGCACCTAGGAGTGTACTCCCAAGTAGGGAGGGCGGACCAGGAAGTGCTGGGGAACAACCACCACTTAGATGAATAGGGAAATCCTAAACAAAGCTCGGGAGGAGAGGTAGAGAGAAGTGAGATTATATATGGTTGTCACCATTTTCCCTGCCACTAAATAGGCGTCAATATCAGAGCAGTAACAATTTGAATATTGGATTGAGAACATGATGAAGAGTGGATATACTATGCTTACACTTGGCTCTCATAGAGTTTTAAGAGAGATAATATATTTGTATAATTATTTGGTGACTCTCTCTCTCTCCCTCCCTCCCTCAAACTTTTAAGTTTTTTTTAAGGAACTTAAAAGTTTAAGTTGATGTGTTCTATTCAACAAAATTTTGTTTATTTAAATAAAACCAAAGCACACAACAATTAGAGCCATGATCTACTAGGCCTATATTTTATCACAGATCAGACAACAAATAAGCACGGAAAAGCTAGAAGTGATCATCTTCTTTTTTTTTTCCCTGTATTTCATTATAAAATAGAGAAATAGATTAGACATTGAGATGAAAACATGTACCCAATGACGCTTTTCAAACATCTGAATTTTAAACCAAACAAGCATTGATCTTAATAAACTTATTCCTTTCCAGCAAATACAAATAAAAAATTAGATTGGTAATCACACAAAACTCCATGTGGATCGATACTCTTTTTACTACTCCATAGAATTGTACACTTGCAGGGCTATCAATATACATCAGCTAATCAAAATCAAAAATTAGATTGGCAATCACATAAAACTTCATGTGCATTGATACTCTTCTTACTACTCCATAGAACCGTACACATGTGGGGCTATCAATATACATCTATTTCTCCTTATTTAACGATTACAAACATTGAAGATACCAGAAATCTTCATCTTATCATTCATAACTATCTATAACCTAAATAAATTATAAATAGAAAAATGCAAGATAAAAATCACATGAAACAAAAATCTTAAGGTAGTCCATTAGGTCTACAATTTGAGGTTTAATGATGTTGTTCACAAGTTTATCTTAGTTAATATATTCTTAATATTTTTAATTCAATATTGGGTAAATTTATATATTCTTTTGGCTATTAAAATATTTTCATTTGTGGCAATGAATGTAAACTTCTAAGAATAATAACATTATATATAAACATATATTAGACCCAATTATATGTGAGACACTTGATATTAAAGAGGGTGATATAATCACCATAAGAACAACTAACGGAGTGGAATATGGTGCAAGAGTAGAACAGGAAAAAGGTGCAAGTGCTTTCTTGGACTTAAACAAATAAAGCTCCTGTTTTCTCACTATTGCATGTAAATTTTCACCCTAAAAAATATACATGACATCACAATCCAAACTATTTTTTATGATTGAGAAGTCAAACATATACAACAAAAACAAAAACATGATCAACGTAGCATTGGGTACCTTTTCATTCACCAAAATCATTTCAATTGAGTTAGTCTCTTTAGGATTCGAGAAAGTTGAAACAGACCACGAGCGAAATACCCTAACTTTGAAACACCATGTCTCTTTTTCAGGCTTAACATCACAAAGATTATCTAACTTTTTTTCCAAACCTTTGTTCTCCTCCATTAGAAATTCAAATATATTACTACAGTTGTGTTTGGATGAATGAATCATCTTAGAACAACCTCAATATATAGGCTCCTGAAGTTATGAGCTGGAAGACTAATTTTAAAAAAATACAATTCTATATTTTTTAATGACTGTACTTCTAAAATCCAAATTTTTGCTGTTAAAAAATCGGGGTGTTACATATACCGTGATTTTCTTAATTTCATCGCCAATCTAAACATGCATCTAGTGAATTAAGGAGTTTCAAAAGGGTCATCCGGTCGGTGATACTATAAGACATTTATGTTGTAACTAAACTAAAATGGATATACACAAGTTTTAGCTATCATCTTTATTACAAATTTTGTGTTGTTATTAGGTTGTTATTATAAGGTGAGTTTATATCTTAGCAATCAAACATGTGATTTATTATTGTAAAAAAATTATTTACTATTCATACCAAAAAAAAAGTAGAGACAGACATTTCTTCATGAGCAGAATCTTCAGTAAATCATATATTAATTGTTGATATATGGGATTTTAAGATAAACTACCATATTATATTAATAAATGGGATTTTAAGATAACTAAGGGAAAAAGACACATGGATTTTGTGTGTACATTGTATAATATGCATGTATTTAGACGTTATGTGTGTGTTTTTTTTAACGGTAGATTCATTCATTGTGCTTGTAGCCTTGTATAATAATTTTCACTACGAGCATGTAAATTTATGCATGTGTTGTTGCCTTCTATATATCCTACGATATGACTTGTTTATTTTGAATACTGCAATAAACTTAACTCACTAGTGTTTATAGAACATGAGAACATGTGACTTGTTTATTTTGAAAAACCAAGATACAAAATTATCATATGAAAATCCAAGATCGAAAATGATCAAATAAAAACACCAACATATGTCTAATAACAACTTGAGAGGTTTAAACATAAGATTAATGAAAACAAAAACACTTCAACTTTCCATCAACCACTTTAGTTTAGGGTTCTCACCCATTCATCAAAGCTACCACCATTCTTTTGTATATACTTGGTCCCAGGTTTCAAATCAATTGACAATTTAGGAGAGAGTTTTGGATATGACCGCAAACATGCAGTTGCTACAACTTCATCCCATGAGCATTCATCCAAAAATCAAATTGTAATATTATCCATAACTCCGCCATTTAATACTAAGTACTTAATGAACTCAAATTCAAACTCTCCACCTTTGTATCCCTTTATACAAACAGACTTTAGGTTGCGGCTAACACACCTACACGGGTCCCTTTTGAGCCAAAACAAACTTATGGGGTAAGGAAGAGAATCATTGTCATTCTGATCATAGTAATCAACCTTAACCTAGAGTATAAGGGAAAAAATGTCAAAAAAATAAAAATATAATAAAGCATAATTTAAATCAAGATTAATTTATCGTTATATCATGGTCATATATGACTAATTTGACTACAATCACTATCACACTTAAATAAAAAAAATATTATCGCTGCCACCACAATTCATCTTACACACCATTTGAAAACTTGAATAATTGAACACATGTAACTGAAGGAAAGATAGTTGCAAATATATTACTAAATTAATCCCAAACATACCTGGTTATTTATTTGAAGATTCATTAGTTGTGGGCAAGACTTGAGTGCAAAAGAAAGAGCTATGGTATTTCTGCTACTGTTTAATTCAAAATCGAGGCAAAGAGTAACCAAATGCTTAAATATATTTCCCATGCCTGAACCTCGATGACCCTAAGACAATCAAAAAAGATAGTTATAAAAAAAGGGGCATGCTTACATGTGCCTTCATGGCACATGTTAAGAATTCTTTAAATAGAAAATATTTAATTAGAAAAATTAAATACCAATCTTTTGAGAAATAAAATTGCATCATTTCCAATACATAAATTCCACTTTTGGCATTCTTAACATATGTCTTAAGGGCATATGTTAACATTACCCATACAAAAAATTGACATAAATGTTCATAAAATATAGTAATGTTACATTATGAGGTTACAGTCAAAGCTTTAACCATTTATATAAATTCATGGGTTGTTGTAAAATTTTATTAGCGATACTTAGCAATCTAAATTATATATATATATATATATATATATATATATATATATATAT
>Ga0315915_1005528_pt1 | contig 15758 bp, 17 predicted proteins | sample MpolbnodulesMG_FD_207738 | JGI IMG/M metagenome (GOLD analysis project Ga0315915, IMG submission 207738) | Medicago polymorpha root nodule microbial communities from Los Angeles, California, United States - branched nodules | ecosystem: Host-associated > Plants > Roots > Nodule | place: USA... | reverse complement strand
TGGATCAGCGATGCCTATATTTCCAGAAACCACTTCTTGAATCTGGAACTCTTGGAGCTAAATGCAATACCCAGATGGTCATTCCCCACCTAACAGAAAACTATGGTGCCTCAAGAGATCCACCTGAGAAACAAGCACCGATGTGTACTGTGCATTCATTTCCACACAACATTGACCACTGCTTGACTTGGGCTCGATCAGAGTTTGAGGGTTTGCTTGAGAAAACTCCAGCTGAAGTAAATGCATATTTATCCAACCCAAGTGAATACACTAATGCAATGAAGAACGCTGGTGATGCTCAGGCAAGGGATAATTTGGAGCGCGTTCTTGAATGCTTGGACAAGGAGAAGTGTGAGGCTTTTGAAGATTGTATTACTTGGGCCAGGCTTAAGTATGTTTGCTTGATAATATATGTTTCATTTATGTTAATTCTTGCCGGTGTATATTAGTTTTACCTGTATCTGTATGTCCTACACTCAAGCATGGTTTTTTATTCACAGGTTTGAAGATTATTTTGCTAACCGAGTGAAGCAGTTGGCTTATACATTTCCTGAGGATGCTGCAACGAGTACTGGAGCTCCATTTTGGTCTGCACCGAAACGATTCCCTCGTCCACTGCAGTTCTCCTCCTCTGATCCAAGTCATCTCCAGTTTCTGATGGCAGCCTCTATACTACGCGCAGAAACATTTGGTATCCCTACCCCTGACTGGGTGAAAAACCCTACTAAGTTGGCAGAAGTTGTTGACAGAATGATAGTACCTGACTTTCAGCCGAAGAAGGATGCAAAAATAGTGACAGATGAGAAGGCAACCAGTCTCTCTACTGCTTCTGTGGATGATGCAGTTGTTATTGATGATCTAATTGTCAAGTTGGAGAGATTGCGGTCAAATCTGCAACCAGGCTTCAGGATGAAGCCAATCCAGTTTGAGAAGGTATATTTTTATATTTCTTCTGACACAATTTTCATCATGTTGCTTGGTGAAGTCCTTTCTTTTTTGTAATTGTATTTGGTGGTTTCAATAAGCAATTTTGGAAGTTTGTACATGCTTAGGATAGAATCTGGGTTCACAATACGTAATTTATTTATTTAAATCAGAGCTGAGAAAAAAAATTCCTACCTAAAAATTGCAGGATGATGATACAAACTACCATATGGACGTGATAGCTGGGCTTGCCAACATGAGAGCACGCAATTACAGTATTCCTGAAGTTGACAAGCTGAAGGCCAAGTTTATTGCTGGGCGGATCATTCCAGCGATTGCAACCTCAACTGCTATGGCCACTGGTCTTGTCTGTCTGGAGTTGTACAAAGCTTTGGATGGAGGGCACAAACTCGAGGACTACCGGAACACCTTTGCCAACTTAGCACTGCCTCTCTTTTCCATGGCTGAGCCAGTACCGGCAAAGGTCATCAAGCATCAAGATTTGAGTTGGACTGTATGGGACAGATGGATTATAAAAGACAATCCTACTCTCAGGGAGCTTCTTGATTGGCTGAAGGAAAAAGGTTTGAATGCTTATAGCATTTCCTGTGGAAGTTGCCTGCTTTTTAATAGCATGTTTCCTAGGCACAAAGAGCGGATGGACAAAAAAGTTGTGGATTTAGCAAGGGATATTGCCAAGATGGAAATTCCTTCATACCGTCGTCACATAGATGTTGTCGTGGCTTGTGAGGACGACGATGATAATGACATTGATATCCCTCAAGTATCCATTTATTTCCGTTGAGCTGTTTTCATACAATCAGTTGTGTCTGAAACATATCTTAGTTAGAAAGACAGTGTTTGACTTTAGTGTTCCATATTCGTAGTGCCTTCAGGCACGGCGACAAACATTGTTGACCGTCTCACAGTTCATATTTGAGTTGAAAAGCAACTTCGGTTTATGTTTATCATCTGTTTGCTTTGAATAATTCTTTAGTTAACCAATGTTTCTTGAGATGGTGAATTACTTACGTCTACGTTATATCTTCTGCATCTGATCTCTTCTAGTTCTATTTCTCGACTACTACTTTATGGTAGGAAATGTGCTTAATTGAATTGCTCTTGGTCCAATGGTGGACTGGGTAGAGTGTCCCACAATTATATGTTGACGACTAGTATATGAAATATTCTGCTGGTTTTTTTTTTTATTTCTATTTGAGGATGTCTTGTGACTCTTTTATTTAGCTAAGTCAAGATTTTGTGTGGTTGTTCACGAAATTGTGTTTTCAACGGGAATAATTGGGGGTTTCAAAAACCGTCTTAAAATAACCTGTGCTGACTTTTTTTTTAAGCTTTGTTTGCGAGTTGGGTTTTGGAGGGGAGGGGAGGTAAATGAAAGGCTTATGGAGAGGTAAACCCTTGTTTGGGAGTTTTAAAAAAACAAAGAAATGTTTTGAGGGGTTTTGAAGGGCTTCATTTGTCCAATTTTAAAGTTCTCCCAAATTGGAAGGTTTTTGGGGTTTAAACATACAAATTGAATTTCGTCCTCATAATAATTTAAAATTCCAATTATAATTTACAAGATAAATTACAAAGTATAACATAATGTTTGATTTTAAGAGGAAAAATGGTAAAATAATAAAATTATCACATAAGCCCTCCATCTCCTTTTCTTGTTCGTTTCTTTAACTCCCAAGCAAGGGAAATGTTTTCCTCCTTTCTCCCTTCCCTTCCCCTCTTAAGTCTTTCTTTCTCCTCCTCTCAAAACTCGCAAACAAAGCCTTAGTGACTATTGATTTAGGTTATAGTAAGTGTATGCTGCTTAGTTTTATCGTGTATCTGGGAGTAATTTTTTTAATGATTATGCTTATCGATAAATTTATTTATCTTACTCCCTAATTCTAAAATTTTATCATTCATTGGGTTGAATAATATATTTTAGAAATTATAAGATACATTTATCATAAGTTATTTTAAAAAGGGTTTGTTTAACATGTGCAATATTGCAAAATTACTATTTTAAATTTCTTAACATAATACAAAATGTTCAAGTTCCAATGCAAAATTACTATTTTAAATTTTTTAACATGTGCAAATTTGCACATGATAGAAAAACCCTTTTAAAAATACTAATAGGTAAGATTAAGATATTACACTCTCAATGTATTTATTTTATTTTTTTCAACAATTTTAATATCTTAAATTTGTGTCTGACCATTGAAAGTTTGCTCTTTAGCCTAATTCTTTTAACACATACTGTTATATGTTTCTTCTAAATCATGTGTCGATATAGCCAACTAATTGAACTCAAATGGTTTGTGTGCTATACTAAAAAATTAATGGTTTAGGAGAACGTTTAATTTATGTGTGGAATAATTCTTGGTCAAAATATACTTACTTCCCAGCCAAATTCCGGATCATAATGACCCATTTTCACTATTGAGTGGAGGTTTAAAAATAAATAAAATTTTTCCACTGTTATGATAAAATATATTAAACATTCACTAGTCTATAAAACAAATAATACGTAGCTTAGTCCATAGAAGTCATACACCAATATGAAAAATTGTCGTCGATTGTATTGACCCTTGATTTCAGTATAATTTGAATTAAGATTTGTCGTCTAATTTGCATATATTGACAAGGATAATTGTCTACTTTAATTCTAGTTTGTTGTAGAGGAGCTTGCTGTGAAGTTAATTGCATGAATGCCTGTGTTGATATTTTTTCGTTGGGATTTGATTGTTATGAACATTTATACGAGAGATTTATATATCGTGTGTAAAGATATGTTAGAGATGTCACGTGAGAGGAATTTGACTTAATTGAGATTTAGATTAGAGCATTAACACATTGTTAGAGTCTTAATGTTTATGTGTTGATGAAAATTTAAGACTAGAAATCAAACACATGAGTGTATTTGATCATGTGACAATTCAATCCTCAACTTCATCTTCAAGTTTTTTCTCTTCTCTCTACCCACAAGTCTCTTTCTATCAGTCACATTCTTCGTCAAGTTTTTTCCTTCTTTGGTTCTTGAGAGATCAAGGCCAAGCCTTGGTCATCACTTGTAATATATTGTTCTCAAGAATACATTGCAAGATTGAGGTAACAATTTTCTCTCATTTATTCCTTCACAAATATTATAGACCGGGTCATTATGAGTATATGTATAAAAGAAAATTTTGATTTTGAGAAAAAAATACTTTAGTCAAAATATTTTAGTTTTTGAAAGTTTTAGAAAATTATTTTCTTTACATGGATAAACTTCTATTGAGCCAAGGTTTATGACTTTGTGTCTGGTTGACCCTCTCCCTAAGTTTTAGGTCACAAAAATAATTAAATTTTGCTTTAGGTCGTAGTTAGATGGACCTTTATATTTAAAACGATGAAAATGGACATATCGTTTATGATCAAAAGTTAAAGATTAAAAAATTTAGAATCAACATACTATTTTGAAAATGTTAAGAGTTTTGTATGATAAGATTTGTCTGAGACTTTTTAATTATTTTCTAGACAGACATTCCTGGTAAACGACGTAAATAAAATGGAGATTGTCAAAATGCCATTAGAAAATTGTGCTTAGTGATTTGTGTAAAGTACTTTGTGTAAAGTTTAAAGCAAGAGTTGTTTTGAAAAATGTATCTGTTGGTACAAATTTAATTTTGTTCAAAGTTGAAAACTTTGAAGAAAATGAGAATTTTAAAGCGTTAAACAATGTCTAGAAAAGTTTTTGAAATGATTTCACTTTTCTAAATGACAGTCAAATTTTTATCTAAGTTTTCGAGGAAAAAAGATGGGGAAAATGAATCTTTCTTTTTAGCCTTAGTTGGATGAAACATATGGTTAGCTGGTGCAAATTGGAAAGTTTGTTATTGACATAAGTTATTTATGTGGTTTAAAGAACCAGGCCCCGATGAGCACATAAGCGATTCTTTTAGAAAAGCTTGTTGAGGTAAGGAAGCTTTATAACGATATTACATATATTGGAATGCATGTATGTTTGTACGCATGTTTGTGTACCAAGCTATTGTGTGTTTATCATAATGTTGTTGCATTTGATAGGTTTTGCTTAGATATGATTTCATGAAATACAAATATTAGAAGTATGTTATTGTTATGAGTATTGTTCACTAAAAAAATAATTGTTATGAGTAAGGTTATTTGAACAACTAAAGTTTGACACCGTATTCAACCAAGGTAAAAAAATACACATTCATTACTATCGATATGACTATGAGAGATCCAATTAATTGAAAAGTATTGTACGGTATACAAATACATTGTTAGACACCTAAAAAACTGATTCACCACTGCATTATATTGAGACTTATTTCATGTTGTTGGATTTATTTTGTAATTTGTTTTATGTTGGATGTATGGTGGATTTATTTTGAGATTTGGTTATTGTTTGAGTCTTTATATTGAATTTAGTTAACAATAATCTTGAAAAATATATGCTAAGTTAACAATAATTTTGAAAAATATATGCTAAATCTCGTATTTATTTATCTATTTATTTGAAAAATGGTCTAGTTGAAGCTAAACGAAAAGCATGAGTTTATTAGTAGATTTCTAATGGTTTACTCAAGATATCAACTTGTTTATTACTCACAACACAACCTCTTGAAATTGGAGGTTACAAATTTAAAATAAAAATGAAATTAAAGGCTAAACTATAAGATAAGTCAAGATGTGTAAGATGGAAAAGGTTGGAGTGAGAGAAATAATTGTAAGGTTGAGTGTTAGAATGAATTTCACCATGAAGAGCTTCCAGCCTAGATGCATGGATAGACATTTTGAGATGAATTCCTTTAAAAAAAACAGCTATAAAGTGCTGAGATGAATGACATTTTGGAGTATTGACATGTGACATGTCTCCATCATCTTTCCTTTCTCATCACAATTTTTGCTCTGCAAATTTTGATCTCTTTTTATCAATTGCTTGCATTTTCTTGTCTTTTCCTTGAATCTAACTTATGATAGAGCATGTGAGACAGAAAAGTAAGATTTCTCAATAGGAAATTGGCAACCATGCCAACAAAATTATGCATTACAACACAAGCATTTATAGGTATATATAAAGTTTATATACATACTTCACTAGTGCAAACATTGTTATCTATTCACAACCATATACACAAAGCAGTTTAGCTTGGTTTGAGTCACACACAAAAAAGGAGAACCCTTGGCATTGCCTCAAAAACCAAAAAAAGACTTAACCAACAACTAGTATAGTCGTTTGTATTCCCAAGTTAGCATATCTACCTTCAAAGCCAAGTCCACTGCTGCATTTTTGACAAAAGAGTAATTTGATAAGAGCTTGTGAAGTTCTACATTAGTAGTCACCACACACATTATGCTTCTTTTCATCCCTCTTAAGATCTTGAGTGCACTTCTGTTCACTGTCAATGATCATTGCTTCTTTGTTTTTTTCCTTTATTTTCTTGCTTTCCTCTACATATGGCTACATGAAAAGCAATTAGAAGTTGCAAATTTCAAATAAACCAACTATAGGCTAATTGCAAAACTATAAATCTTTCAACTTTTAACAGATATTATTATGTCAATTTCATTATATTGTACCTTTTTATCAATGTCTGACATCTTCTTCCAAGTATCAATAGCCATTTGTTTTCTGACGCGTATGTCCTGATGATCAGCTTTCAGTCGAGCACATTCCTTCTTGAGGAATATTTGGTAACCACTTTGGTTCCTTGGAGCACCTCTCCGTTTCTTCTTTTCTTTGTTACTCGAGGGTGCTTGTTGAAACACTTGAGATTCTTGATATCCATCTCCTGCTTTAAGTAAGAATCCAATGTATTGCAACATAAGAACCTCTTCATTAAAATCCCTTTAAACTGAATTTGGGTTGTGTAAAGTCACAATCCCATGACTATACACATTCAAGCACATCCTCGTTCAATCAAGGTCGTCCAGTCCATATTTCAAGCTCGTATTTTAGATTTATAAGACAAAATATCAAAATCTGCACTGAAATCTGGACTGCAGATCTTGTTCGAACCACCACCGATATGGTTGAGTGCGTGCAGGCACATGATTGTGGCTTCACACAATCTAAATCCCTTTAAACTCATCCAAAAAATCATTGAGTTACTAAAGTAAACTCATGTCCATAGTTCAGCTAATAAATACATAAAGTAGCAAAACCGGTTTTGGAACTTTAGTAAATTCAGTTACCACAATAAATTGATCAGTTGTGTTCAGTTACTAAAGTTAGTTGTATTCAGTTATGATAGTTATTTCGAATCAGGTATAGTTAGCTAGTTACTGATTAATTAGCATATACAAACACTTGAGTGCATACTTTTTCATCCAATCAATGAATTCAATTTTCCAATCATTAATATTCTAGATTCTTATTACCTGTAATTTGACTAGAGTAGTCCTTGGATATCTTTGCTGCCATCGGATAATCTTCATCGTCCGTCAATTGAGATAAACTAGGGCATGAGTTCCGCTTCCTTTTAACTGGACCTTAGAAAGGAGTATTTAAGGTTAAACAGAACATACTCAACTTAATACTAAAATGCAACAAAAACATAATACAAGAAGTTTCTGAAATGAAATGTCTTCTGCTAAGTCCAATCAGTCAAAGTAAAATTGTAAACTAAAGCCGTATATGTTGAAACCGCCAATTAACATCCTTATATATCAAGCAATATATATCAAGCAAATATGTGAAGTAGAACAAACTGAAACACGAAATATCTGTTTAAGATAACCATAAATTGGTCTAAAAGGTTAACCTTTTGTGTTGGTGGCTGCAGGAGACCTGTAGAAGTACAATTTCTCAAATTCGTAAAGAAGATAACCATAGAGATTTTCAACTTGAGCACATAAGGTTGCATTGTTTCCTTCCAGTTTTAGTGCAGAAACAACTTCACCCCATTTCTTTTCTTGGCCAACCTGTAGGAAACATTCAAGAGAATCCATAACAATATATTAAATTGAACATCCAAGAAAATCCATGTAAGGGTACATATGAAAATTACTTAAAACCCTCTCTTGACTAATTTAGATTATAGACACAACATATTTGGATAGAAACTACATTTTGGTTAGGCAATGTCGAAAACTCAAAGCACAAACACGGACATGTCGACACCGATAATAATTTGATGTCGACTCCGATAATAATATGATGACATAATTCAATTTTCTATGTGTCAGCAGTGTCGGACACGATACGTATCCGACACCAGGACACGCCTAATACGAGGAATGTATGTGCTTGATAAAAATGTGGACACATCTCTCAGACGAGATTCGAACTTTGGTTTGTCTGAGACTAGCGTTTTTGCTAGATTCAATCCCTGTTGGTTGGAGGCTACATATATAATATAATACAACAATACCATGCATGTGATCATATGAGGTAACCGATGTACCGAACAATATACCTGGTGATAACCTCCTCTTTTGGTGACTTCCAAGTAAAAGAGGTACAAGTCTAGGGATGTTTCTCGGACATTGAAACTGCCAAATAGGATTGGAACATAGATCATTTATATATCCATCATATTTTTTCCTAAATAATTACATGTAATAACATTTCATTTTCATGTTTCATATTTCACATCAAATGAAAAAAAGACTAGAAAAAGACTCTCTAAATCAAAATGCCTTGAATATGAATGCATGAAATTTTTTAGCAACCAAACAAAGCAGTAAACACACATGCAAGCGGAAAATGAGAAGGAGATTGAGATTGAAGAAAGTAACTTACATGAGAGTGGATCCAGCTAAGTCCAAAAGTCGAGTGAGTTTGATATAGAAGGTCTCCAAGTCATTGGGAGAAGAATATTGTTTCCCGCCGGAAACGACAACATTGGTGAGTTGTGTGTTTGGAACCGTCGTCTTCACCGTTTCCTTGTCTTCCATTGAGTTGTACTGTTGTTAGAGGAATGGAGATCAGAGCATTTTCCTTACGTGTATGGACTTTCATACCATGAATATTTGACAGCTACACCAAATACGTGTCACTCTTATGTTTTCCATTTTTTTATTCCATATCATGTGAGAAAAAATAAATGACAAAACAAGTATATAAGAAATTCCATTTAGTATGGTCTTGTTAACGAGTGCCACCGGGACACTCTTTAAGCATGTTAAATTATGAAGTTATTCTTTAAAAAAATCAAACAATTCAATTTTCAATATATTAAATACACAAGTTTTCATAAAAGTTACTATTTTAGGCTCTTGAAGAGTGCCCTAGGGCCACTCGTTAACATTTCCTCATTTAGTATACTCTTACCTACCGGGTACATTGGAACTCCCTCAGTAACAAAGTATAAACAAACTTAGCTCATTTAGTTGTAATAGAATATGAAAAATTATCTCATAAACTTAACTTAGTCGATATAACATTGCATATTATATGTAGAGGTCGGGGTTCGAATCCTGAACATCTCACTTCTCTATAATTAAATTGTGTGAATTATAACCACTAGGATATTTGACCAAAAAAGAAAAAATATGAAAAATGTTGTCTCGTAAACATAATTCAGTTGACTTGACACGAACATTGTAGGATCGAGATTAAACTTTAAAATCTTCACTTATTCGTTACAAAGATAAATTTATAGTGACTAGACTATTTGAAAAAAGAAACAATATGAAAAATGTTAGAAGTGTCCCGGGAAATTTAACAAATTAAAAACAATAATTTTTTAAAAATTTACATATACCTCACCAAAGATCTAGGCCTAACTCCTACAAATAGAATTTGGTCTAGTTTGCTATGGATGGCCTTGGTTCTAGTGAGTGCATTTTGAGCATTAAAGTTTTCTCTGACACTGCATTTGTTTGGATTGGTATTTTCTCCATGTTTGAGAGCCTCCCACCCTAAAAACCAGAAGCGTGTACTTGTAGTTTCTTCATAAACAACATATTTAGACAACATCTCTGTCTTAGATATTTTTAAGGTCAATGTTAGTTTTTATCATTAAAACACAAGTTTGCATTAATCGCTTTTCTCTTCTTCCTTTCCTTACTCACATAGCACAGTCACAAATAGCTATATTTCATCTTCCACACCAAGCTTCTTCTTTTGTCCTCTTTTTCTTTTCTCACAGTCCAAAGAAAAGTAGCAAAACCCATTTTCAGTTTTGAGTTAAACTCACTTTTTTCCACTAAAGCTTGCGTCTTTCTGCCTTACCATGAACCATGAACCTTGAACCTAAAATCGAACCTGGGTCACCTTCCTCCAACCCCGTGATTCTTGATAGAGATGAAGATGATGAAGTTGGAGCATATCCTATGGAAACTCTTGACTTGGAAGGAATGACTTCAAGTGTAAGTGTTGCTTGGATCTTTACAGATGGAAACTTATGAAAGAGTTGAAGGTGTATTGGTGAGAAGGGATTTGGCACTCAGAGACCAGATTCAACTCTTACAGCAGAATGTTGAAGTAGAGAGACAGCAACTTCAAATGGAGGAAGGCTTAAGGTTACAGGCTGAGAGGAAATTTGTCAGAAAATGAAGAAAATACAAGAAAGTTGTAATGCTCTCTTGAAGGAAGCCAAGATGGCTGAAAAAACTCATAAAAAGCTGGAGCAAGAAAGTCAGGAAACTATTGATTTTCTAAGAAACAGAAACGTTGGGTTGAAGTGTGAGGTTGATAGGTTGAACGAAAAAAGGGTGGAGGAAGGCCATGAACTTGGAGTGTGAGGTTAATAAGTTGAAGGAAGATATGTGGAGGATGGAAACAAATTTGAATTTCTAAGAAAAAAGAATGATGAATTGAAGTGTGAGGTTAATAGGTTGACGGAAAAAACTGTGGAGGATGGCCTTGAACTTGGTGTGCAAAGAAAAACGATTGGTGAGATGGAGAATAAAGTTTTGGAGTTGACAAAGTTGAAGGAAAAATGGGAGGAAGATTGCAATGTGTGGGCTGGAATTGAGATTAAAAATGGTGAATTGAATGAAACAGTAAACAAGAATTTTGCAACTATAAGAGAATTGAGGAACGAAAATAGCAAATTAGCAAATGATAAGCGCAATGTTGACATATTACTCGAGTCTTGGATCGCGAAGTTTAGAGTTTGCATGAAAAAGTTCCAAGGCTGGAGGATGATTCCAAACTTTTGATGAGCTTAAATGTCTCTGGTGGTGGAAACAACGAGGGGGATCCTCCAGTTGATTAGTAAATGTCTAATGTGTAACACAAGATAACAATCTGTTTATTACACACAACACAATCTCTTGAAATTATAGTTACAATGACAAATCTAAAATCTAAAATCAAAATGAAATGGAATTAAGGCTACACTAAGTTATTCATCAGCAACTAAAACAACTTGTTTGCCAGCACTTTTGCCTGTGAACATTGCTTCTAATGCAGCTGGTCCACTCTCAATGCCTTTAGCTATATCTTCAACATATGTTATCTTCCCTTCCCTAACATAAGGCAAAATTGTGTCCAAAAACTTAGGATATAAATGATAGTAATCATATACTGTGAATGCATCTACTTGAATCTGTTTGTATATGATGTTGATTAAGTTTTTTATGCCTTGAGGCTCATCAAGTTCATATTGTGAGATCATTCCAGCCACCACAATTCGACCGCGGCGTCTCATGTTAAGAAGGGCTGCTTCAAGCATGTCTCCCCCAACATTGTCAAAGTATATGTCTATTCCTTCAGGAAAGTACCTATCAACAATTGAAACAGAACAATTCCTTAGGTTCTTGATGATTAACATCGGCCCAGCAAAAAGTGAGGCCTAAAGCAAGTATTGTTTTCTATGAGATATAAAAAGTTGATTGTCGACTACGATAACAAGTTCAGAAACCTAAGCGAAATTTTTTACTAGTCGGTCCCTTGGACCCCCCTGTTAATTATACAAGTTAATTTAGTTCAAGATAAGCTAAATGTAAATTATGCACTTACTTCTTCAATGTTGCATCAAGGTCTTGTTCCTCCCTGTAATTAAAGGCCTCATCAAACCCAAACTTGCTCTTCAAAATATCAACCTTATTTATTGACATGAAAACAAAACAATATCAATTAGGCTTACTCTTCATACTAGATAAACAAATGTAATTACTTATCAAGTAAAAGTGTTATCTCAACCTTATATTTACTTCCAGCACTTCCAACAACATAACATCCCATCAATTTTGCTAGTTGACCAACAAGTTGACCAACTGCACCAAATGCTGAAGAGATAAAGACATAATCTCCTTTCTTAGGGACACCAACTTCATAGAAACCTGCATATGCAGTCATACCAGGCATACCTACATATATAACAACTCATTATTATACCTCTCAAAAAAACAAAAAAAAAAACTCATTATTATAATATGCTTCTTATGCATATTAATAATGCAACTCACTACCAAATTATTTACCAAGTAATCCAGTATAATAGGAAAGAGGTACATCAGCATGCTCAATTTTGATGAGGCTATCAGTCTTGGTGATGATGCTATACTCTTCCCATTTGGTGACTCCCCAAACCAAATCTCCTTTTTTGAAATTTGGATGTTTAGAATCCAACACTTTGCATACTCCATATCCAACAATTGGCTGAGAGAAACATTTTAACATCACAAAATTAAACCTCTAGAAGAGATAATCACATATCTAATCCCTATAATACTTGTTCATAGCATGAGTATTATATGACTCCCTTAGTTCCAACATAATTTCTCATCCTAGGCTTTTCGCACGGTGTTACAGTTTGACTTTGTAATGTTAAGGGATAAATTTCAAATTGGTTGTAAAAATGGTGTTAGTGCCACAGTTAATAATAATTTTCTCTTTTCCAATTAAAAAAAGTAATGAAAGTCGTGTAAACAAATTTAATTTAAAGGTATACTTGAAAAAAAATAATGAACGTCGCAACACTTATTTTGGATATGATAAAACCAAAGTTAATTTGGAATGGATAGAGTATATAAGTACAAACAAAAAAGTTGGACAACACGATTAAATATAAAAAAAAATTGCGTCATTGTGTACTTACTGAATCAGGAGAGAAGGAATAAAAGAGGTTATTTTTGCCTGTTCTTTTGGTTCCTCTCATGTAAGGATCACAAGATAAAACTAAGTTCTTAACCAACACAGATTCTGAAGCATCTTTAGGAAGTTGTAAGCTAATGGTAGAAGTTTTGAGATACATGTCTGTTTGTTTTGGATTACCAGATATGTAGTCTAAAGCTAGAACCTGTTTGTTGCTCACTTGTTCTCCCATATTTTGCTTATTTTTGCTCTGTCAAATTATCTTAATTTCCCTTTGCAGAAAATCTAGTGTATATGTTCCTAATTGTTGTGTAGATGTTTGAGGTTGCTTATTTCCTATGTATTTATAGCATGAAAATTGTCTATTAAGTCTTCAATTTTTAGTTGACCATATCAGATGCAAGTCTTTGATGCAACCCTTGTTTGACTTGAGTACTATTTTGGTACGTCAGTGCTCACCCCATCAATATTATATTCATTGTGATCATTTTAGATCTTATTTATTTACTACTTACGAGGCACTGTACCAGCCGCAAAAATATGAAGATTAGAATTTGTTTAATTTAGATTAGGTTTGTCATATGTTGTTGCACACATGCGTCACACTTCTAAATCAGCTAGCAAATTACACGGGCACTTTCTATAGGCCAGAGAGTACAACATAGCTCACACCTGGGCATGGGGTTTATTCCTTGACAAGAAATAATCAATAATCATGTGGAAACTAACATAGCCTCAACAACTAAGTGTATGATAATCATAAACTAACATATCATCACCAACTAGTGGTAAGATAAGCATATCTACCCTATGAAGTGGACAAAATGAGTTTCAATTTTATTAAAAAATTTAGAATATTAATTACTTTTTTTTTCTTTTTAAATATATTCTCGAATTAATATTATGTACCTTACTCTAAATGAACTCACATTCAACTTTAATATAATATGAATTGTTCTTTAATAAAAACTTCAATACAATATGAATTGCCTTTTTTCATTGTACTCTCTATTTTTTATTTATAAAATTATACTCTCTAATTAATATTATGTTCAGCGAAAAATATTTGAATGGATAGAAAACTTTGGACACAAGATTTAGATACATACATAAAAATACGTATTATTTAATTATTTAAAAAATACATATTATTTTATTTTATTTTTTTGCTATCTTTTTTCATTTTAGTGAGCGTGCCTAAATTGCATGTCCAAAGTATTGTGACTTTGTATGAGTTTCTCATGTTCAACACCCTCAAATTATTATATTTTTAGTGAACATCTCATATTTAGTAAGGATAATTTAGTAAAGATGTTATTCTATTTCCATTATCATATTTATATGAGCTAAGATAAGACTTTTTGGGACAAAGGTAGTACCTAAGTTGGGAGGTCGCAAAAACTAAGGTGTTAATTAAGTTCGATGAGGTGAATGAAAGAGTGAAGAAGTGATTTGATAACGAGATTAAGAATATATTGTCACCCACAACATGACAACGTCGTAGTATTTGTAGTTCACAAAAGAAATTGTCTCCTGCTCCAAGTAATCTAACATGGATTATTCATAGCCTATCGAAAGGAGTTTTTGCCTTGTAAAAGGTTTCAAAATAATTACGAAACCATTTGAAAGGAATTTTTTATTTAGGCTACATATTTTTACCAAATCGGATCGTCATGTTAATCCGTGGCATATGTGCAATATAGCAAACTTGAAATATTCAAAAATTTATCGCAATAGAAATGAAATTTTAACAAAAACACTTTTTTGATAATTAATGCAAAAATGATGCTCGCGGCCAAACCCAATACCAGAAATAAAGATCTCCCCTTGTATGGTAGAATTCGAATGTCTTTGTTGTTGTCAAATGAAACAATTACAACATGTCTCAGTAAATGAAACTGAGAACAATGGCGGAGAGGGAGGAACGAAATGTACCATACAAAGCGGTTAGGCGAATGAATCTAAGAATTAAAGTGACGAGTAGAGGCAACGGGCTATGGTTTTTTTTTTATTCAAGTTAACAGAGACTTAAACGCCGCTAATGAAGAGGGGAGGGGGGTGCTTTTTGAAAACTAGAGGGGGTTAGAGTGTCATTTAGAGTTTAGGGAGTTCAAACATAACATGACAGGGACATCTCTGTATTTCAGTGTTATATAAGGAGCATAGTTCCTCCGGTCAACAACAACAATAGAGCACCCAATATTCTAAGCTGAAGATTTATTCACAACGCAAAATAGAGACACAAGCAGTACCTCCAACTATGCAAACTTAGGTTTCTGACTTGAAGATTTGGGGTTTGATCCAATAAGAAAAATTACACCAGAGAAGAAACAAAAGTCAACTAAGAACTGAGAACCACAAAGAAAGTCAAATGCAAGAGATGCATCATAGGAATTTCATGGTGAGGAGATAGCGGACCATAAGTATAATAGTGAGTGCTAAAAAAATGATGTTAATGTAAAAATAACAAAGGATTCCTAAAAATAATCTTAGGGGTTAAATAAAAATAGGGGTATATATAGCACCAAACATAGATTCCATGTAATTGGCAAAATATTGTACACTGCCACCGAGGAACCAGTTCATTCTATGACTCCTAAATTCCTTAGCATTAAAGGTGACACAACATTATGGGTATTAAATCAAACACCAAATACTAAAAAGACCAGTATGTGTCACTAAACATCTCTAAGCAAAAGCTGGAAATCGTTCACTGTTGCTTTGCTCGCTTACGTGCCAGAAAACGTTCTTTTGCTGCAGCCACAGCATCTTGACTTCTTTTGTGATGCTCAGGATTTGGTTGTGAAGCTGGTGGCTGCTCAACTGGACTCTTTTCCTC
>Ga0315915_1005527_pt1 | contig 15759 bp, 12 predicted proteins | sample MpolbnodulesMG_FD_207738 | JGI IMG/M metagenome (GOLD analysis project Ga0315915, IMG submission 207738) | Medicago polymorpha root nodule microbial communities from Los Angeles, California, United States - branched nodules | ecosystem: Host-associated > Plants > Roots > Nodule | place: USA... | reverse complement strand
CAATCAAACGTCAATTTCTACCCCGAACTACGAGGTTTTGATCCCTCACGGGTACGTAGGCAAAGGACCTAGTCCTTCCAAATCAATAAAAAATGTAGATAAATAGGTCTCTCTTTTTCTTTATCACTTTTAATTCCTTCTTTTAAACAAAAAAAAGCAAGCAAGTTATAGCACAAAAGTTAAATAAAATCAAGAGGTTCTCATAGAATACTATGGATATTTAGGGTGCTAACACCTTCCCTAAATATAACTAACCCCCGAACCCAAAATCTTTTTCAAAGAGGTAGTTTGAATTTTTTTCCCCTTTTCTTAAAAAAAATTAAATGTTCAGTCGTGAAATAAAATAGTGAGTCAAACGCTAATCAAATAGCCTTGATCTCCGAAAAATGACGCGACACACATCAATTGCATTTTCGGGTGTCTTCGGTCCAAGAATAATTAGCGACATTAAACAATTTTCAGCCTTTAAGCACAAATTTGGCGGATAATTATATATTGTTAATACAACAGGCCATGTACTATGTGAAAGACTCATAGTCCTAAATGGATTAAACCCATCACTTGCCAACCCAAGCCTGGTGTTACGGGTTTCACGAGCAAAATCTGAATGGTTTGCATCAAAGTCTTTCCATGCTTTGGCATCGCGGCCAGATGCCTTAACTTCCCATCCCTTGAACGCTTATCTGAGTGCCACCTTAATGTGTCGGCTGTCTTTGAACACATAAAGAGTCTTTTCAATCTTGGGATCAAAGGAAAATGTCTTAGAACTTTGGCGGGAACCTTGTGAGCTTTTTTCGATTCATCAAGCTCATTAGCAACTTCAGGATATTCTATCCACCTTGGTGCTCCACAAATACGACATGAGTCATCTTTCTTGTGCTCTTTCCAAAACAACATGCAATTTTTGGGACATGCATCAATCTTTTTATAGTCTAAGCCCAAATCTTTTATCATAGATTTTGTTTTATTGAAAGAGACAGGAATGTTCAAATCTGGCATAGCCTCTTTCAACAATTCTAAGAGAGCAGTGAACGATGCATTGCTCCATCCATGGAGGCATTTCAACAAGTAGATTCGAATAGTGAATGATAACGAGGAAAAACTTTCACATCCAGGATACAACTTTTGATTTGCTTCATCAACTAGTTTATAAAATTTCTTTGCATCTTCATTTAGCTCTTCATCTACTCTGCCTCCTTCAGTAACATCTTTAAACATCTCAAAAAGTAAGTCATTAATATCATCATGAGATGATGTTTCGTCATGACTATCACCATCAAGATCCATAAGACTTTCATCTTCACCGTGATAAATTCATTCCATGTATCCATTTACAAATCCTTTGCTACATAAATGGTCGTACACTACATCTCTGGTTTCCCAACTATCATTGCAACATACAGCACAGGGGCACAAAATCTCTTTTTCTTCAACCATTCCTTTAGTGAATGCAATATCCAAAAAGTAATTAACACCATCCTTGTAACTTTGACTATGTGGAGGCAACGCCACCCAATCCTTCTTTATCATGTTTGGTTTACTAAAATGAAATAAAAGCTTAGTATAAGCCTATTATTGGTTTATTACCGTAAGCCTACAAGGGAATAACTACAATAAGGCATTATAAACCTAATAAATGCATCATAAAAGTATTTTAACTAAACGTAAGATTATATATTACTATGTACATTTTAGAGTTTTTTAAATCGACAATTAAAAGGATAAATTCAAATGAAACCAACATACCTGTAACTATTAAAAAATAAAACTACTATTATATAGTAGGAATAGTACCCTTTTAATTTTGAACCAAAATACAAGCTGCTGAGGCAAAATCAAATTGAAGCAAACATTTCCATTTTTAGTAAAATAATATCTTAAGCATGTATGAAACATATACAGCAGCAAAGAAGTTAAAAAAAACTTGAAAATAATACCTGAACACACCAACGCAAGAAGCAGCAACACAGAGAAGCAAGAATGCAACAACTCCGAAAATGTCGTAAACGTAGAACAGTGCTGCAACAAACCAAAGACACATCAGCACTAATATTCCCAATACAACAATAATATTTTACCTAAATTAGAACCTATGAAGCACAGATACAGATACCGACACCGGACACAGACACTGACACGCTACTAATTTAAATAAATTATATAACTATGCCATGATATTATCAGTATCAAGATCAGCTGCCATGATATTATCATATGCCATCACCATCATCACTTATAGGCTATAGCCCCTGTAATATTATCATAGATGCCATGATGTCTTTAATTATTATTATAACTAATAAAACATCAGTATCAAATAGCTATTACGTGTATGAAGCTTATTGTCAGAACTTCACCAGCCCCAATTTCATTACCACTCAACTAAATAAAAAGGAATACACACACAAGAAATAACATAAATTACCATTCAGTGGCAGCACCAAATATTACCTAGCTGCAGCAATGGATTGTGAAGACGCCTCGGCTCTTACAGTCTTTGATTAAGCTACTTCGATAACACCTCAAGTTGATCCAAGTTCCTTTAAACATAGTTCAAAATTAGATAAATCAAAATACATTTAATTCAAACACCGTTGATTCACACACTAGTTGGTTTTAATGTAACAAAAGATATTTCAAAATACACACCCAACCCATCAAACTTCCATCTAAACTATGAAGCAGGTATTTTCAATCACCTACACCAGTAACAATCTTCAATCTTCATAATGAAGAGTAATTACAATCTCTTAAATTTCCTTTGACACTTCACAAGATGCACAACAATTATCTCATCACTCATACATCAACTCTTGCACATTTCTTCAAACACCAAGAAGACACAATTTCATCAGATAAAAATCACCCATTTTATCATAAAACAATTAATTCTACAACTACCCAAAAACAAAAAATTCAAAACAAAATTACTAATGAAGCAAAGAATGTGGCCAGCCTTAACCTTAATAATCTTAGCAACTTGTAAAATTTTAAAACTAAAAAGAAGAACAAACTAACACATAAGCAAAAGATATGAGTTTACCCATGAAGAAAATGGAAAGCCCAAACGAAGGATGCAGAGGAAGGTGAGTGATTTTGTATCGGCGGTCAATTATAGAAACTGAGTTGAGAGCGATGGATGTGAGAGGGGGAGGGAGAGATCGATGGATGGAAGAGGGAGAAATTTGGGGATTTAGGTTTTCATAGATGAAAGAGAAAGCTAACGAGTTGAATAGAGAAACATCATGGTTTACTAACATATATCACATTTGTTTTATTTATCTAATAATTTTTTTTTGTTTTTTTTAACAATAAACTTATTTTTAAAAGGATTATAAACTTATTTTGTTTAAAAGGATTTTTTTCACAATTTTTTTTTAAGTTTTGTATATTCTTTTGTTTTCATTTTTTGAAAGTATATAATTTTATTTTTACAATATCTTATAAATAACTATATTTTTTCCTCTTAAAAAAAAACTATATTTAAGAGGTGGTCTGAATGCCTAGTTCAGCCATGTATCTTCTCTTGTTCACCAATTTAAATCACAAGACGCATTTACTCTTTTACAACAAACAAGTATAGAAAATTTTGAATTAACAATCATCGTTCAACTTCCGGAATCATATATGAATCATTGGCACTGCATAAATGTAGGTTTGTTCAAACTATGAATTATCGTTCTAATCTTGCAATAACAAAGATTCATCCTAAAGGGATAATAACACTAAATATTTATCAATCAATTTGTGTTAAACAAACAACAAATCAAATAATCACTTAGAGAACATTTATCAAACAGTTTGTGTTCAACCAACAACAAGTCAAATAAATGTACACCAGATTCTGTAATGTGAATGTATTGATATTCTTTTCTGGCGCCATGAATTACATGTTGCCAAAAACCCTAAATCCACAACAGAAATACAAAATCTAAGTTCCTAGAAGAAAATCCTAATCAAAATCACAAAATCAAATTAGAAGCTAAAGAAGAAATTTATTCGTTAATGATGACAGATTCATGTAGATCGGCTTCATGTAGATCTTCCAGATGAAGATTCGTTATCTACTTCAAATCACAAACCCTAGATTTGACAAACCACAATTGCATATAGATGAGAATAACAACACCCAAAGCATCAAGCAGGATGAGGATCTAGGAGTTGGAAGGTGGAATCGCAGCAAGGTAAGGTGCAGCGCGGCTTGGTGGTGATGGAGGAATCTAGGAGGTGGCGGTGAAGAAAATTTCAGCGTGAAGAGAGAGAGAGTCGCGTCCTAAAGACTGAAGTGTGTGGGTTTGACGTTTTTTGTTTTATTTTTAGTTTTATTTTTAGTTTAATTTATGAAAAACCTTTTTTTAAGTCAAGTGAGCCTATCTAAAAACTATCTTTTCTAAAACCTTATCGCTTGATGAAGTTTTTAAGTATGGTGGATAGCATCGTATTTAATATCTCCGAGTTAAAAAGTGTTGAACAATAAACATATTGTCTATGTGAGCATGGCTCAATTGAAAGCTACGAAGTCCGGATACTCCAAAATGGAGACGTATCCGTATCGGATACCGATACTCTGTGGATGCTCTCGGATACGTACCCACGGAGTATCAGAATTAATTATTTTAATTTAAAATATATATCTTATCGGATACTTATAAGATACTCGACAAATACACACATATACTTATAAGATACTTTACAGAGACGTATCCTGTAAAAAAATGAGACCGTGTTGTGAAAATTCAATGGAGATGTATATGATTCAATTTAAGATATGAATCAGTATAATTGTTTTTCGATAGCCAATTAAAAATCATGTTTTTGGTGGATGAAAGTAACGGGAGAGAAGAGATAACCTAACGTATGAATGAAAATAGAATATGATATACAAAAAACTTTACATTTTTTATTTTGATCACATGTATTATTTTTTGTAAATTGTGACTTTTACGATTATATAGTATTGAAGAGTAATCAATGTTTTTTTAAAGTATTTTACATGCATATAAATTTTAGTATAAATATTTTGTTAACGTATCTTAGCCGTATCGTATCCTAATTTTAAAAATTTCGCGTACCCGCGTTCCCGTATCGTACCCGTATCCGTACTACGTATCCGGGCTTCATAGATTGAAAGACACATTGTGAGAAGTAAGGCCTAACGCTCGAACCATGAATTATCCATTTATTTATATTAAGAGGTGACTTTCTAATTCTAACTAGTATGCTACTTGACAAAAAAAAAAACCAAGTAAAATAACATCGTGATAAATCAAGTGATTAGATGCAACATAAAAAACCAAGCAATTAGACGCAAATGGTTAACAAGATTCACTAAAGAATGGATTGGTTGGAAGAATCCGAGTTTAATTCCTAGATGGAACAGTTATTAGCTAGACTAAACTTACCTTATGGTCAATCTTAGATTATTTTGGTCTCATTCGCCTGAGAATCGAAAGATTAAAAAAAACATTACTATAGTTTTAATTGTTTGAAATAAATAATTTGAGTTTCTAACTAGTATGTTACTTGACCAAAAAAAGAACAATAGACATATCAAATATACATTGTGATAAACCAAGTTATTAGACACAAGTGATCAATAAACTTCACTAAAAAATAGATTGATCGGAAGAATTCGAGTTCGATTCCTAAATAAAACAATTATTAGTTAGACTTAACTTAGTAGATCTCATTTCATATGGGCCTCATTTGCCTAAGAATCGAATGATTAACAAAAATCATTACTATAATTTTAGTTATTGGAAATAAAGAATTTTAATTTTCATCAAATAAGAAGAAGTTTTTTATTAAATAAAACGAGTTTTCAATTACATTATAAAATTACTAGAAATATAAAATAATCTTTCAAAATAAAAGTATAAAAATAAATATTTTCCCAAAATTATTACCATTCTATTTGATTAAAAAAATACCAATCTGTTTGAAAAAAAAAGTGAGAATGTCCTTCTATTAAGGGTTGTTTGTTTCCCAAACTCAAAAACTACTCTCAGAAATAAATATAAAAATTGAAATTTGATTCTTCAGTATTTTTTTTAAGTGTTTGGTGCATAATTTTACATTCCTAAAACAATTGTATTTATAATTTTCTTTTGAGAAAATCTATATAAAAATTTATGGGGATGTACATTTCTACTTTCTCACATTAGAATAAATTCATGAGAATTATGGAGATTATTATTAGATATTATTCTATTCCTTAGAACTTTTATACCGAAAAATAAACTCTTATACCGAAAAATAATTTGTTTTCAATCTTATAGCCAGCATAAACATGAATGTAGATATTCGCTAACCATGTAATTGTGGGAATGTAATTCTTAGACTTAAATTCCCTCAAAAGAAAAACAGAAGAACTGTAAATGTTTATTTGGGCGCGCAATGAAAATCAATTGCGGGAAAGTGGAAATTGAAAAGAAAAAGCGTTTCAAAGCCAGCTCATCGATCCGCATCTTGACCGTCCATTGTAATGTTTTTGTTGGGAATGAATATAACGGATGAAAGTACTCCACGTCATCGATCCGTGAGAAACCTCACTAGCCAATAGAAACACAAGAGCCTTGTTATATTTAAACAAACCACCGCAACATTCAGTATTCACACACACACTTTCTTTTCTTTCTACATTTCCAATTCCCAAATCGAAACCCTAATTCTTTTCGAAGTCCCAAATTCTCAATCCTTTCAATGGCGCCAAAGGGAGAGAAGAAGCCAGCAGAGAAGAAACCCGCAGAGGAGAAGAAGTCCACCGTCGCAGAGAAAGCCCCGGCGGAGAAGAAGCCAAAGGCCGGAAAGAAGCTACCAAAGGAAGGTGGTTCCGCCGCCGGAGACAAGAAGAAGAAGAGAAGCAAGAAGAGTGTTGAAACATACAAGATCTACATCTTCAAAGTTCTGAAGCAAGTTCACCCTGACATTGGTATCTCAAGCAAAGCCATGGGTATAATGAACAGTTTCATCAACGACATCTTTGAGAAGCTCGCTCAAGAGTCTTCCAGACTCGCTAGGTACAACAAGAAGCCAACAATCACTTCAAGGGAAATTCAGACCGCGGTCAGGCTTGTGCTGCCCGGTGAATTGGCTAAGCATGCTGTTTCTGAGGGTACCAAGGCTGTCACTAAGTTCACAAGCTCTTAGATTTGAAAACTATGTCGTTTGTTATTGGTGTTTAGTTTCGTAGATCCGTTTTTAGGTATCATTTGTAGCTTTCCCCTGTTTTAAAGATGTAATTGAAGGATTCAGATCTTGCTGATCCTTCTTTTTTGAATTATAATGGTGGGATTGATTATATATGACTGCTAATATGTTTTTATAGTACATTGTGATCCGCGTATAATTTTTCGATTTTGTTAACATTTTTCAATTTTGTACTTAAATTTCCGAAAGTTTTTTTCTTTTTGTTAACTTTCAGTAGTAAATTTGAAAGGGATATTTAAACTTCACATGATCTTAAAATGAATTCTTTGAAGATAAAGAAATGAGGGGAATAGAACCGTTCGATTTCACTTGAAAGTTATAGTACAAATTGAATACAGAATTGAAAAAAGAGTACTTTTAAGCAAACCAAACAAGTACACTCTTCTACCATTCCAACCTGGCCACATGTGTAAACTGATTAAACCTACGCAACAACTCAATTTTCCACACATGAGTGAGCTTTACAATGCTACTTTACTTTTAAGCAATCTATTTGTTCTAAAATTGATGCTTTTTCTTGAAGAAAAATGTGTAATATTACATTGACGGTGAAAAATGGATTACATCATAAGGATAAACCTAACTATGCTAAATCCCACCTTTATCTTTTGATTCAATGATAAAACCCTTGTTTAAGCAGTGTTGCTCCTCTCTTGTTTGAAATTTGTTTTCTCTATTATACATGGATGAAGAAGAAAACGAAAGAATGAGGCTTTTCAAGTTACCTGTACTTTGGCGTATTTAGGCATGCTAACAATTTCATCCGTATACTTCTTGTATCACCCCGAATCTCAGTAATAAGAAAATTCTCACTACGGGTGGTACTTCAGCGACACCGGCGGGTGTTGTGAATGTGAACATCAAAATAAATCCTTCCACCATCTTTAAAAATGTCCTTTATGTTCCAGAACTGTCCACAAATCTTCTCTTCAAACAAAACTTACAATTTATCATACAGTGTAATTTTTCTAAGCAACCCTTGTGTATTTCACGACAAGGATTCGGGGAGTACGATTAAACATGCTAGAGAAGAGAATGACTTTTTGTCTTTTACTGCGTTGAAGAATTGAGCTGCCCGATTTTTGAAAAAATAATGTCCAAGTTGCAAACAATACCTATTCACTGGCTTGAGTGGGAGTGTTAGAGATTAGAGATATTAATAATCAACTATCCAAGTTCATTGTACAAGTAGACTATGTTCAATGTATTTTAGGAAATAGTGCTGGCTTATTTGCTCCCTTCATTTTCATTGTCATTGTCATTGGCATGTTTATATAGTGAGTATGCTACTACTGCTGATTGCAAAGGAATTGTAAGCACATTCAAACAAATTCTTGGATAATACTTGGGTGACATTGTGGTTGGTGACATTGGCCAACCACAATGCCACAAGTGTACAAAGAAACAAAAAAACATTGTGAAAGTGAAAGAAGAAAGACACTTGTGACATTATGGTTGGCCAATGTCACCAATCACAACGTCACCCAAGTGCTACCCCAAATTCTCTTCCTATTTTCACATTTCCACATGCTAGTAAACAAATCTAGAAGAATACTTTATTGCCAGATTGTAGGATGAATATACAACATTTTACCCCCCAAACTTTGGCATCAGGACAAATTAATTACCTAATAATCTCCAGCACAAAACTAGCTGGAAGTAGAAATATGCTATTATGATGCCAATCCACTGATCCGCATTTGTACATCGCTACTTGCTCGTAGATATATTTATTCAGAATTCTCTAGCTCTCCACTATATGTATTAGCTTGATCTGCTCTGAAAATCATAAATCACTACTAGCATCAAGTAGAAATTGCCATGGCTTATGACATTCCAGCTGCCCACCCATCTCCAGGTATGAAGAAATGCTATTGTGGTTTCCCCTGGCCCTGAAGCACTTGAACAATCTCATGCGCTCTAGATTCGATGCCTTTCAGGTACTCCGTCAGAATCCGTTGTTGGTAAGAACCTCCCTCCTTTGTTTTTCACCAGCGGCCAATGAGGAGAGAAAGCATGGACAGATCAAATGAACAACATCAGTTAAGGAGGAGATGGAAAAAAAGATGAACCAAATGAAGAAAGGTATAGCTTTGTCTCACAGTTCTAATTAAAGTGCGCTCCATTCGTTTCTTCAAGACAGCATAGAGCTCCTCTGGTGAAACATCCCCACCACCAATTGTCAAACCTTTGATCAAAATATTGTTCCATTCTTCTTCAGGAGCTGTGGAAGGGACCCAAAAATAGTTGATCTTGATTCAAGATATGCAAAATAAGTTGGAGATAAAAGGTGGTACACTATTAATCTAGATCAGACAAACATAAAGAAGATATACCATCTACAACATTGAGACTTCTGGGTGAACATAAGACTAAAAACATTTATCTAGGGGACATAACCAAAAGCTATAATACTGGAAACAGGAGGTTTATCAGTTTGCCAAAACTCCTTTCATATAATCTAGTCTCCTATGACTATTAATCAGTAAGTCATATTGGTTTACGGAGAAGGTGACTCAGAAATCACACTCTTGATTATATTGATATCGGTATGAATGATCAGTTTGGTGTTATTAAAGGATACAGAATACTAACCCTTATATACAAGAAAACAGAAACAAACGAGATAAAAAAAAACCCGAGAGTATAGAGCACACAAGAACACAGCAAAATCAATATGGTTCACCCTACAATCAAGGGCTACATCCTTAGAGAAAAAGCAAACATATTTCACTATGTTCTTGTGAATTACAGGTAATATTCAGTAAAGAACTCACTCACAGATTCCAATTGAGTACTCAAGTACAAAGCTTTATACCACTCTCTTTCTAGTGTTTACATAAAACTTTTTAAGTTAACTTTTTTACCATATTTAGACTATAGGGACTATAGTCCTCCTTAATACAAGGAAGAGAGAGGATGCGGAGGTATCACACAGATTCTCTCAAGTGCTCAAGAGAAAAGATTCATACCTCTCTCACTCTCTCACTCTCTCTAGTGTTTATAGAAAACTTCACATGTTAACTTCATTACTGAGTTCAGACTACTTGGGCTAGAATAACTACCAATGACCTTCAAATATTTGTTTCTATCACTATATGTTGATGCATACCACACGATGCCTCAACAAGTACTCAGGACCATAAAAAGATACAAATAGGACTGTTGTTAGATCAAACCCAATTGGAACAGACATAGAGATAAGATGATGCAGACATACACATAGAATGAAGACACTTAAACAAAAAAGAGTTCAAGCCAAATTCAACATAATTCTTTCTAGAAAACAAGGGATATAATTCTTATATTTAACTTTACAATTAGATGTTTTTTCTATAACATAAATGATTAGGATGATAAAGACACCTTGGATTATGGTTTCAAGGAATTGCTCATCCTTCAAAACTTCCTTCCCTGCAAGAACAATACAAAAAAATTCTAAATTAAATATAAAAATTCAGTAATCCTTCCAACCATGAAGATATGTTGACTAGCAAGAAGCCAAGAAGACAATATTATGACGAAAATGTTTGTCTTAAACTTTTGTTTTCTATGCATCAGCTGTGAAAATTGATATATGCAACCTTGTTTCAAATATTATATTGATAAGTATGTCTTCATAAGCAATGTTAAACAGTGTGATAAAAGCAACCCTGTCAAACCAGCTGTGAAATGATTTATTACTAATCATCTTAATTCGGTCAAGTTTATTTTCCTACTCGTCCTATTTCCCAATTTTTCTCCTGTTCAATTAAGTGCTTGAAATATGCAGAAAAAAAAGAAGATAACATAACCCTGTACATGACTAGTGTCATGCTCCCACAAGCAAATAATAATCTATTCAGATATAAACTCTGTGTATAGGGCACACCACTGACTATAAACAAACCTTTCATGGCATATGTGCGTTTTGAGAGAGAGTTGGAAGCATAAAGCTGCAAGACCTTTTGCAACATAGCCTCAAGCCCAGGCTTATCACCATCTCCCTTTGCCTGCTCATTATAGGCAACATACTGTTTAGTCTTAAGTAATATGTAATGTAATTACAATAGAAAAAGTGAGATATAGAAGTGTATGTCATATAAAGTGCATATCATAAACAAAATACACACCAAACCAAACATAGGAATGAAAATAGTAACTGTCGCACTTGCTATCTTTTTGACATATAAAAGCTAATGAGTTCTAAGGATAGTATAGATAAAAGGCAACGTTAACTGTTATTAGAGCAATGTGTCTACTGACAAATTTAATTATTACAGGTTAAATAAAAAGCAGTGGTGAAAAACAGACTCACTTGTCTTAGTTGTGCACTAACTTCAGCAAGGAAACCTTCATCCAGCTGTCCTGCTTGTTCCCTTTGATTTATTTCCTAATGATTATGATGAATTTTTTAAATAGTTAGACAAGATTTGCTGAAAATATATGTTAAAGGTCATAACAACCCATTGGAAAAAATAAATTATTAAAATAAAAGCTGGCCATTTAGAAGAGAAGAAAGATTATATATACAAATTTGTGGTTGCAGAGAGCCAATCACCTTCCATCACAAATACATGGGGCTAATTTCAATCAAGTGTGCATTAGAGAAATTAGAAGAATGCACAGGCATATTATGCTGTTCAATTTTGCTGAGTACCTATCACATTGATTAGTATTGTCACTGTTATAGTCATTTGGCCTCCTAAGTCTCATCTAATTGATTTTTCACAAAACCTGAAGGCGAATTAAGCTTAATGTTAACAGACTGATTACACTTGTCACCAAATATAGAAATGCAAAAATACAGTTTGCGTTCCAGCGAAACAGGCCACTCTTGCTAAAATCAATGAGAAACAAAAATACTCACCATTTCCATCAATTTGAGTGCCTGAGGATCTTTGGGAGGCCAAGAAATCTCTCCTTCATCATTAATCACGGGTTTTAAAACTCCCTTCAGGACATCTGTTGCAGATTCTATCTTTTCCTGCAAAGCAAGTACATAGTAATAAGATTATTGTCCAAAGAAGCAATGAAGAAAATAAAACCAACATTGAACAATACTCAAAGGAGTGAAGAGGGAGATATACCTTAGTCTTGTTAACTACAAGATCCACCACATTCATAACCGTTGCAGCCAATTCTTCGTAATCTTTCTGCATACCAACAATAAACAGAAATAAAAATAGTGTGACAATTATGAAAGAACTATACAGAAACTGTCCATGGAAACACTGACAGAGATTTAAAAGCATACTTTATCATCCTCAGACTTGCAAGTATCAGATCTTGCAGCAAGTCGTATCCAGAAGCCCGGATTGAAAGCAAGGATGTTTTCAACAACGAGTTTCTCAAGCTGTTTTCAAACGAAGCGAATATTAACAAACCTTATAAAAAATCTATCAATCAATAGCAATACTCATCTCTCACCAATAGCACCCTTTTGACTAAAATTTGTCTCTAAATATAAATCTCTTTTCAAATTACTAGATGCATATTTTTTCCTAAACATACCCCTAATTAATACTATTAACTTGTCTTGGAAATATGAAAAGTCAAGTTTAATGCGCATACAGACAAATGACAATTTGGTAATATTAACACACAAAATAGACACATTAATTGCACAAACAACTTTTCTTAAGAAATGTGAAAAATGCAAAGGGTGGTTACAAACAGGGACGGAGGGAGTAACTTTTATTTGTTTTCTGAAGTATTATATCATCAGTTGATTACTGCAATGGCTTATGATCAATAATACCACAGTATCAAGCTTAAATAAAGTTCTTTCAAGTACATATTTTCTGATGCAAATTTCTCTGCACATTTTGTACAAAAATAATCCATATAATTTTAAATTTTTTAGAAACAAATATATTCCTCTTACATGGCACATGTACGGTGTACCTATACCAAGGCTCAATTTGGCGAGACAAAATTTTGAGCTTATAGCGGATAACTTATAGCTTATAAGCTCATATGACTAAGATAGACCTGTTTGGTGTTAATTTTTTTCTCACAAGCTTATCATATTTTTTTACAGACTTAATAAATGTTTGAGCTTATAGGTTATCATTTTCTTTCTCAACATTGATTCTTTGTTGAAAAAAATTTAATTATGAACTAAAATATATTTTTGTCATTTTTGCATTGATCGGTTAGTTCAACTGCTAATTTTACCGAACAATTTGGGTTCAGTATGTTAGTTTTTATCCGCTATCTTCAGTTACAAGCTCATCCATTGTTAGCTAGCTTACCAGCTATCCGCCTAATTGAGTCCTAAATCATACTAGTTAAATGCAATTTTCCAGTAAAAAAAGATAAGTTAGAAAATCATACTTCACGAGGATTAGCTTCCCGAAGCATATCAATGAGATAATCAATTGCAACAGTCTTCTTAAAAGCTTCTTCCGCTTCTTGATTGGCTGCACATATCAAAGTTTTCCTGTTTTTAGATCCAAACACGCAATTTCATTCAAATCTACAATTTTCGATATCTACATCGAATATTAGAAATAATACCACACTAGAAAAGACATTCACAAAATAGTAATAACGGTATAGTAAAGTACCTCCTTCTCGAGTTCGAAGTAAAGAGTGTAAGCTTCTTTAAGCTAAGTCCGTGGTTGCAGAGAATCTGAATTTTCCGATTCTGAAGCAGTGTACGCTAAATTAAAGCATGGAAATGAAGTGATTAAACGAAATGCATAATATAAGGAATGGAAAGAACGTACTTGTTGTAGTAGTGGATATGATGATGATGATGATGAATGTGGATTAGGAAAAGAAGAGAGAGTATTAGTGGAAGCGGAGATAGAGAACACGTTCATTATTCTAATTCTTCAGCTGGAGCGAGGGATAGTTGGTTCGGTGGCGGGAGAGAGGTGTCTGATGACCCTTTGCGTATCCAAATCCCAACCATACAATACAACCCTCTCTCTCTCCCTCTCCCACAATTTTCTATTTTTATTTTTATTATTTATCCCAACAAAAAATAAATTTGAGTAAATATAATAGAAGTACATATCCAATGATTATTTTGTATTTAATATTTAATTAAAAGTCAGAGAATTTTGTGACAGCGATATGCAAATTCAAAGACCAAAATAACTATTTATTCAAAAATAAACTTGAAAACTCTAACTCTATGGGTGTATATCAATATAATATGGCGCACTTGTCTTCACTAACTTGTTTCTTAAAAACAAATTCTTATATTAACTTGTTTTTTCTTTACCAAACTAATTTGATTTTTGTGGAGGCATCCTCGTCTTTTAGACCACATATTTCAAGTCTAACATGATTACTAGTGACTCCATTGAAGATCGAACTTAGAACAACACTTTCTTTTAAAATGAAAAAAACATGTACATAAAGACCACAAACAAGGACATATAATTCAATCAAACGTATGTAATTCATCCCCACGGTTATAACACGCCCACAAAAAACAACTAACTACGACTGTTGACAATAGGACAACCACACCTCTAAGACAAAAGAACCCTCCACCAAAATTGGAGGAACTAAATGAGTCCACTAATGTGCTTTATGTCTATACCTTTCTTTAGTCGATCCTAAGCTATGTTCTTTTCAACTTAAAACAAGGCAACTACTGGAACGATAACCACAGAACCAATACTAACGAAAAAACTTGTTGAACTAACACAACATGAAGGCGTTATGCTCTGCATCTGTAACATCTCCCGAAGACTCTATTATATTGCATAAACGTGACCTAGCTTGAAATGGACTTTGAGAAATGGAATCCCATGGGAGGGATGGCAACATCATAAGTTGTAAGAGCTTGTAACCCAATAATGGGAAAGCCAAGTATGGAAGCCACATCAAGAATTGTCCAGATTATCATATCCTTGGAAAATATGAAATTATTAGAACTTACTGGCATATAGGCGAGGAAACCGTACAAACTTTCAATGTTGATTGTCATATCTACCTTCAACAACGTGATCATGTCGCAGATGCCCTGCCACTTCAAATCTTGCTCCTTAGCAACTTCTATTGTGGCAAGCCAAGTCAATTAGTCTGAGTGTGTGTTCTAAATTTGTTCGACTTCATCTCAACAGTGAACAATTCATAAACAAGGAGAGGTTTATATCCGGCGAATCCATAAGGAACATTTTAGAAGACACATTGGTCGTGCAAGGGAGAATGTTAATATGATCTTCAATAAGGCAGAGAGCCCCTGGATAGTTCACTTCAACATTTCCCTCACATTGGTCAAGGGTTTGGGAATCAGAAAAAGTTAGTCTCAAATGTTAGGGTTTTGATAAGGAAAAAAAAGCACTCGAGTGGACAAGAATATCAAGAAAATGCTTTTTAGAAAAGTGATGCAAAATAAAATAGAGAGAAAAAGAAATAGGAAGAAGTCACCTAATGATTACGCAAGCTTATCACTTAAATAGTTAAGAGGATCAAGATTACCATTAGCGTACCAAAATCGACAGGAATTAACAAGTTTTGCCCATTAGGGACTATTCTTAAAAACTAGGGGTGTTCATGGGTTGGATCAACCCAAAAAACTTAAAAATATGGGTTGGGTTGGGTTGG
>Ga0315915_1005526_pt1 | contig 15760 bp, 16 predicted proteins | sample MpolbnodulesMG_FD_207738 | JGI IMG/M metagenome (GOLD analysis project Ga0315915, IMG submission 207738) | Medicago polymorpha root nodule microbial communities from Los Angeles, California, United States - branched nodules | ecosystem: Host-associated > Plants > Roots > Nodule | place: USA... | reverse complement strand
AACAGGTGTCGTATCTCAAACTTACAACACCCGATGATATAACTCCGGCAAAAAACAGGTCTTAAATCTCAAAAAAACAGGTTTTGTATCCCTGATTTGCACTAGTGATAGATGGATAATTATGTATAATAATGGATTTGCGATCAAATTGTAGATCAGTACTATTCTAGTAAGAACCAGGATGGTTGATCATGAGCTTGACACAAAAGTCAGTGTCCGTATCCAGTCCACACGAAGTCCACACGAGCAGGGTCCTTCCACTCACAATGTTGTAATTGTGTTATCTTCTAGAACTATGTCTTATGTTAGTTTTAAGTGATGTCTTAGGTTCTAATTTGGTTTTTCTATGTGTTCCTTTACCTATGGTTCAATCTCTTTTGCATAAAAGTTTAAAACTTAATTTTGCATAAAAGCATCTCGTTTCAAAAATGATTTTGAACAACTCTTGGTTGAAAAGACATTTTTATGAAAATGAGTTAAATAGAATTTTACATATGAAGTTTTTTGAACAAATGAATCGAATCAAGATAAAATGAATCGATTAAAATCATCTTATTTTGAAAACCTTACCCTCTGATTTGAATTAATTGAATCATATAATGTCTAAATCGTATTATGAATCAATTCATTTTTTCATCAAGATCATATATTCCTTAATGATAAATATTAGAGCAAAACACTGAAGAGAAAAAGTTGTAGGCACATGATATGGATAACATGGAAGTTACTTGATACGCAAGTTAGGTTTTGACATTGTAATTTCACTTTCATTTTAATTTTCATTTGCATTTCATGTAGTTTGTTAGAAGTAGATTGTGATGAGGTGTCACTCTAAACTTCTATATAAGCTACTCTTGTAACCGTTTTCTGTTAATTAATCAATACATTATGTTTCTTCATTTCTATAGCTTCAAGCTTTATCCATGGCGTTTTCCTTCTTACATGGTATCATAGCAAGTTCATCTTGTTCTGCTTCCGCACAATGAAGATTGAACGTTTGTTCAGTTCATCTCCTTTGTTTGTTCTTCTCTTTTCATTTCATCAATTCGCTGCAATTTTCGTTTTGATTTCTCTGTTCTTACTTGAACAATTTCTCTCTTGTTTTCTGTGTTCTTGAATTTTTCTTTCGTTTTTTGATCGAATTCTTGATACACTATGGTGCGAAACAACAATCAAAATCAGGATCAAAGTCTTGATCCATACTATGTTCATTCTTTAGATAATTCTTCAATAGTTACGGTTACGCCACATTTAACTGGTGAAAATTATCATTCGTGGTCCTTGAAGATGCAAAAAGCTCTTGCTATGAAGTACAAATTCAAGTTCGTTGATGGATCTATACCTATACCAGAAGAAGATGATCTGAATTATGGAGCTTGGGAAAGGTGCAATAATCTTGTTCATACTTGGATAATCAATTCTATTTCACCTTTAATTGCACAAAGTGTAGTGTTTATAGAAAATGTTGTTGATATGTGGAATGACCTAAAAGATAGAGTCATGAGAGGAGATAGAATCAGAGTAGCTCAATTGCAGGAAGAAATTGCAAATTTGAAGCAAGGTAGCAAGAAAATCACTAATTTTTTCACATAATTGAGAGGTTTATGGGAGGAATTGGATCAATATAGGCCTATGCCTCATTGTACGTGTCCAATTCCCTGTGCTTGTTTAGCTATGAGGAATAACAAAGCTTTTAGAGTAGAAGATAGTATCATCAAGTTTATGATGGGACTGAATGAAGATTATCAAGGGGTGACATCATAAGTCTTGTTGATGGATCCTTTACCACAGATCAATAGAGTTTTCTCTATGGTTATGTAGCAAGAAAGGAAGATGCAGTATAATGTGGTATCATCGCCAACTATCTCTAAGGATGATACATCTTATGGATTAGTTAATACCATGGATGGTTAGAGGCAATTTGGAAGATGTAGAGGAAATTCATTTCAAGGAAGAGGAAGAGGAAATACTAGAGTGTGCAGTTTCTGTAATAGAACAAATCACACAGTTGAAACATGCTATAAGAAACATGGTTACCCTCCTAATTGGGGAAGAGGAGGAGGAAACTCTTTTGCTAATGCTAATTTTGTGGATTGTGAGATGCTGAGTCTAAGGGAAGCACTTCTATTGGGAAAAATGATGAAAATGGAATGATGCTAACTAAGGACCAGTATCAAAATTTAATTACACTATTGGAAAGGAGTAATGTTGAAGCTAAAGGTTCAACAAACATGATGAAGACCAATAGCTCAGGTGTTAAAATTGGAGGTAAACTCTTTATCAACAATACTATTTGCAAAATTGATGATAGTAGTTGGATAGTTGATACTGGTGCAACACACCATACTTGTCATGATTTGAATTGGTTCACTAGTTATAGTGAAATTAAACCCATTAGTGTTACTCTACCTAACAAGAGTATTGTGGAAGCTTGTCACAGAGGAAATGTGAAGTTGTCTGATACTTGACACATTCATAATGTGCTATATTTGCCAGCATTTGCTGTCAATCTTATATCTGTCTCAAAATTGTGCAAAGAACAAGATTGCATTGTAAATTTTGAGGCTAATCTGTGCATTATACAGGAAAAGAAGGATATGAGGAAGATTGGTTTGGCTGAAGAAATAGATGGACTCTATTACTTGAAAGCTGAGAAGAAAACAAAGAATCAAGCCAAAATTTCAAGTATTTGTGTTTCTAATAATAAGTCTACTAGTATTGTGCCTCCTGGAATTTTATGGCATCTTAGACTTGGGCATCTATCTCATGATAGAATGCAATGCACGAATAAGTTGTATAGTTACATTTCAGTAAGTGGTCAAGTTTCTTGTGACACATGTCAAATGTCCAGACAAAGAAATTTACCCTTTTGTGTTAGTAAGAATAACACACATGCAATGTTTGATCTTGTGCATGTTGACATTTGGGGCCCTTTTTCTACTGATTCTATTCATGGTTTTAGATATTTTTTAACCATTTTGGATGATTATAGTAGACATGTTTGGGTTGTTATGATGAAAAACAAATTAGAAGGTTCAGAAAAGATCAAAAGTTTTGTCTATATGGTGGAAAACCAGTTTGAAAAGAAGGTAAAATCCATTAGGAGTGATAATGGACCAGAATTTCTTATGCAAGAATTCTATGCTAAAAAGGGTATCTTGCAAAGAAGTTGTGTGTATACACCACAACAAAATGGAAGAATAGAAAGAAGACATCAACACATACTGAATATTAGTAAATCTTTAATGTTTCAGTCAAAGCTACCTAAAAAGTTCTGGTCTTATGCTGTATTACATGCAGTTTTCCTTTTGAATAGAATACCAACTAAAATTCTGAAAAAGAGATCATCTCATGAAGTTTTATATGGTCAAATATCTGATTTGAGTCATCTTAAGTTGTTTGTCTGCTTGAGTTATGCTTCCACTCTACCCATTAACAGAAATAAGCTTGACCCTAGAGCAAAGAAGTGTGCCTTTCTAGGTTATAAATCAGGGATGAAGGGTTATGTTTTGGTTGATGTTCATAACTCTGAAGTTTTTGTGTCCAGAAATGTGAAGTTCTTTGATTTAGAATTCCCATTTCATTCTTTATCCTTAAACCCTGTCCCAAACACTCATATTTACATAGATAGCAGACATGACTTGTCTGCCAAGCTACCTGATGATACAAAAGTTTGTATTCAAGATACTCCTTTTGAGGATATCTCTAAAGATGTTGTTGTCACTAATGATATTGAACAATCAAATAATGCTGATGAAGATGTTCAACCTATATCTCTCAGAAAATCACAAAGAATTAGCAAAACCCCATCACACTTGCAAGACTATGTTTGTCACTCTCCTACTTATCCTATGACAAATTATGTGTCTTACTCCCAACTTACTCCACAACATTAAGCCTATGCTCTATATATTTTCCATGACATAGAGCCTGCTACTTTGCATCATGCTAGTCAGGGCTCTAGATGGTTAGCTGCTATGTAGACTGAGATTGCAGCAGTCAATGCCAACAATACATGGGAATTTGTAGATTTACCATCAGATGCAGTTGCTATTGGTAATAAATGGGTTTACAAGATTAAGAGACATGCTGATGGCAGTGTTGAAAGATTCAAGGCAAGGCTTGTGGCACAAGGTTACACTCAAACTGAAGGTTTAGATTACTTTAAAACCTTTTCTCCTGTTGCAAAGATGTCTACTATTAGAGTAATGGCCCTTGCATCCATACATGGCTGGCATCTTCACCAACTAGATGTAATAATGCTTTTCTTCATGGTGATCTGCATGAAATTGTGTATATGAAGGTGCCTCAAGGAGTAACTTCTCCTAAAACAGGACAAGTTTGCAAGCTTCTTAAATCTTTATATGGGCTTAAGCAGGCTAGTAGACAGTGGTTTGAGAAGCTCACTCAATTTCTCTATGCACAAGGTTTTGTACAGGCTACCTCTAATCATACTTTATTCATCAAATCCACTGCTTCCTCTTTCACTGCACTTCTTGTGCATGTAGATGATATAATACTTGCTGGTACATCTCTTACTGAGTTTGATGAATTAAAATTGGCTTTAGATCAAACCTTTAGAATAAAGAATCTTGGCCAACTTAAATTCTTCCTTGGAATTGAAGTGGCACGTTCTTCTAAAGGTATTTCCCTATGTCAGAGGAAATATTGTCTGGAACTTTTAGCAGATGCCAAGCTCATCGGTTGCAAACCTGCTTGTACACCTCTTGATTCCTATTTGCGTTTACATCTAGATGGAGGCTCAGTTTATCTAGATGTTGCTCCTTATAGAAGATTGGTAGGTAGATTGTTATACCTCACAATTACCAGACCAGACATTGCTTATGCTACACAACAGCTTAGTAAATTTATGGCTTCTCCCACTGTAACTCATTATCAAGCTGCACTTAGAGTACTTAGATACCTTAAGCGATCACCTGGGTGTGGCTTATTTTTCCCCCAATCATCTGATTTACAATTGTTTGGTTTCAGTGATGCTGATTGGGGAGGGTGCATAGACACTAGAAAATCCATTTCTGGGTATTGCTTCTTTATTGGGAAGTCGCTAGTGTCCTGAAAATCCAAGAAATAAAACACTATCTCTTGTTCCTCTGCAGAAGCTAAATATAGAGCTCTAGCTTCAGCAACTCGTGAATTACAATGGATGTGTTTTCTTCTTCATGATTTGCAGCAATCACCTCCACGTTTACCGGTGCTTTACTGCGATAACCAGAGTGCTTTGCACATTTCAGCCAATCCGGTGTTCCATGAGCGCACGAAGCATCTTGACATTGATTGTCATTTGGTTCGTGAAAAATTGAAAGTTGGAGTTATGAGGTTATTACCCATTTCCTCACATAATCAAACTGCTGATGTCTTTACAAAAGCTTCAAGCCCACGCCAGTTTTATGAGTGTGTTAACAAGCTAGGGTTGATAGATATATATACCAACCTCCAGCTTGTGGGGGAGTATTAGAGCAAAACACTGAAGAGATAAAGTTGCAGGCACATGATAAGGATAACATGGAAGTTACTTGATACACAAGTTAGGTTTGGACATTGTAATTTCACTTTCATTTTATTTTTCATTTGCATTTCATGTAGTTTGTTAGAAGTAGATTGTGATGAGGTGTCACTCTAAACTTCTATATAAGCTACTCTTGTAACCGTTTTTTGTTACTCAATCAATACATTATGTTTCTTCATTTCTATAGCTTCAAGATTTATCCATGGCATTTTCCTTCTTACAATAAATAGATTCAATCTTCATGTGAACCCATCGTTAATTTTTGAACTTATTAATTGAATCATGACTTATATTGAATCGATTCTTTTATTTGTTCTGAACCAATTTAATTGCAAATGCAACCCAGTCATTATTTTTCATTCATTAAAAATATATTTCATTTTCTCTCTCAAATTATCTTTTGAAAACACTTTTTCAAGAACTTTTTTCTTAGAATTGAATGTTGTTTAGAGGGATACAATAGGATATTGTAAGGAAATTTTTAATTCAAGGATTTGGGAGAATTTTCTTAATGGTTCGAATCCGACAAAATTTGAAGGAGCATCTTTTTTTTTTTTTTTTGAAATCAAACAGATATTATATTAATTCATTAAATCATGGAAATATACATCCTGAATTAGGTTTGGCACCTCTTCTATCCAAATAATATTTGGATCAAAATGGACCAGTTGGGCCAGGTTATGGGCCAACACGTTACAATCTCTATGGATAAAATGAAAACGATAGGTGTCAAAATTTGATTGGGCACCTCAAGATATGATTGGACAGCCACCTCAAGAATTACTAAAATACAAAGTAACTTAGGATCCTGAATACTGAATACTGTGAATAGTATTCTTTTTTTGTCTCTGGCTTGCCTTATGGTGAAAGTATTTAGTGTTGAGATCCCCATGCTTGAGCCAATGGCCTTTTGCTCCTTGGGACCACCAGAGTTCTTCTTGTTTGAGAAGGTTGTCTAGCTCAGTTTCAATGACTTTTATCTTGAGGTGGTTGTCAGTATTAGGAGTTTCATTTTTCAGGATATCCAGTAAGTGACTTTTATCTTGAGGTGACTTTTATTTTGGATGTAACTTAAAGTGGGCATGTCCTTCTTCGTACTTTGTATTTTAGTATTTCTTCGTCCCTTATTCGTGCTGCAATTTTATTTATTTTTGTTCCTTGTACTGTTGCGCTCCATTTTGTTTTGATTTGTCGATTGTTTTTCAATGTTATCTGTGATTGTGTTTCCTTTAGGAGATCACAATGTTGTTTCTGGTTATTTATTGTTTCCTTCGAAGTCTGTCCTTTTTTTAGCTTCGTGGTGCGTCGATTTAAGTGATGCTTGCGATTGCTGGCGATTGTTATTTCCTTTCAGTCATTTTATGGCAATTGCTAGCGATTATCTTTTGATAATTGTTGACGTTTTATGGCGTTTGTGGAGAATATGTTGACGAGTTAAAGTTTTCTATGGTGTTGCGTCGAATTTCGTAGCATAGTTTGTGCTTTATATTTTACAATTGTATCTTTGTAGGCGAACATGGTGTGTAGAATTTTCGTAAGTTGCTCATTTTTTTCCAGAGCCTATTTAAGGTTGACATAGATAGTTGTTTAGGGCCTCGAAGGGTTGACAATATGTTAGTGCCACGTAGAGTTTACGCTTTCGTTCAAAGCCTTAAAGGGTTGACGTTTAAGACTGTTTAGAGCCTCATAGGGTTAACAAGGCGTTCAGGGACTCATATGGTTGACGCTTTTGTTAAGAGCCTTTAAAAGGTTGACGTTTAAAATTGTTCAGAGCCTCGTAGGGTTGATAGGGCGTTCAGGGCCTTGTAGGGTTGATGCTTTCATTCAGAGCCTCAAAAGGTTGACGTTTAAAACTGTTCAAAGCCTCGAGGGTTAACAGGGCGTTTCGGACCTCGTAGGATTAACACTTTCGTTCAGAGCCTCGTGGGGTTGACAAATAATTAACCTTTAGAGCCCTCTTTAAGGGTTGACAGAATGTCGACGTTCCGATCCCTTTTAAGGGTTGACGGAAAGGCGACGTTCAGAGCCCTTTTAAGGGTTGACGGAATGACGACGTTCAGAGCCCTCTTTAAGGGTTGATGTTCTAGGGTCCCTTTGAATTTAGAATTCCTTGTAGATTTCGCAGTAGTTATATATGAACAAAGTAGAACAATAGAAGAAGGAGAGTTCTAAGAAAGTAGGGTGCCTCGTTAAAAACCTGCAAAACAAATCTCAACGATCGAGAAAGGTTAGAATAACTCTGTGTAATGATGTGACCATTGCTTCTACATTTCGTTTTGGCGTGTTGTTTGGTGAGTTCTTCCTTTTGTTTAACCTCACCCTTAGAGGGCTTGTTTGCCTCCTAAACTTTATTTATCTGAAATATAACGTTACTTTTGAACATCCAAAATTAACGAGTCTTAATTATATTCGATCCTATTTAATGAGAACCAATTACTCGTTGCCTTCTCCTATCAACTCGCCCATATTTTCTACTCCTCTTCCTATTCTTTTCATTCTCTTACTAATGATGAATCAATAATTAGTGTTTTAAATATATTATTTCAGTCTATTTTATTTAGATTTTGTCTGTTTTTATTTCCTTTCTAGAACTATTTTACTTCAATTGCAAGTTATTTAATTTCAGGAACAAATATTCTTAAGATTGAGTCTTGGAGCAAAAGAAAGGGATTTGGAGCTGATTCGGGCTGAAAATATGAAGATTCAATACAAAAATATGACGTCCCCCAAGTCAGAAGCTTGGCACGGCCCGTGCCACCAGCCACACGCCCGTGCCAACTCCCATGATGCCTTTTGCTGCTTTCTGCTTCAAGGACAAGCTACCTATTAGTTTATTTCTGACCTAAAAGCTCGTGGTTTCTTGTGGAACATTCTTGTGATATATTTCTTAAGGCTTAAGTAATTGTAAACTATAAATAGAGTAGCTAGCTATCACAACAATTCATCTTTTGTTCTTGGAATTCAATAGTGACAATTTTCTTCTTTAATAAAAGTTCTTCCTTTATTTTCTTGTTATTTTTATTTATGTTCTTTTTCTTCCCTTCTATGTCTACGATGAACATGAGTGAGTAGACTCTTCTTGTCTTGGGATTGTTGGATGAGTCTAATGACCTAATCCTAATCAAACCAAGCCTCAAACCCTAATTTTATATAAATCTACTTTCTAATCTAATTTCACCGTTTTTATAATGAATTAACAAGTATCAAACTCATAAAGCGACAAGAGAGGGTTAGTACTTGTTAATTCATCATCACAAATATCAAAACGAAGCATTGAAAGAAGAAGTTTTGATATTGGAACAAGTGAGTTAGACAAGGATTGCGAAACATGAGAATAATCTAGCAAACCTTGAGACAAATAAAGTTTCGTTCTTCAAGGATTCTAATAGCAATCAACCATGAGAATAGGCGTGGTTGCTAGAGGAACACACTCACTGAAATCGAAAGGAGATGTGATAGGCTTAAGAGAAACTTGTCTTTAGTAAGTAGGTCCAATATAAAGTTTAGGTTTAGGGTTTGGTTTGTGAAGGGTTTGTCTCCAAGATGAACCAATAATCCCAAAGCACCTTTTTATTATGATTTTCAACCGTTAAAAATCAAATCTTTACAACTAAACTATTTTCTAATCATCAATAAAAGTTAATCGAATTGAACAACTCCCTGTTGGAACGATACTCTCTTTTTACTACTTTGGTAAACCGTGCACTTGCGGATTTACCCCATCATGTTTTTAGTGCCGCTGCCGGGGAGTTAACCAATTTAATTAACTTTTTAGTAGTGGTTCGATTTTTTTTTCTTCTACTTCTTTCCTTCTTTTTACCGTTAACTTCTTGGGTTCTTGCTCTTTTATGCGAAGAACCAAAAGTCTTGGTGAATTCGTTCCCGAGATTGAAAGGTATTTGCATAAGAGAAAGAGAGAGGCACAAAATAATATCGCTATGGCTGAACGCACTATTAAAGAGTATGCGACACCTTTTACAGATGAGCCACATGCTATTATTGTGTACCCAATGGTTGAGGGTAACAACTTTGAGATTAAGCCTGCACTACTTAACATGGTGTAGCAAAATCAGTTTTCTGGATCACCCATTAAGGATCCAAATTTGCATATCTCAACTTTCTTAAGACTCAATGGAACATTGAAAGCGAACCAAGAGGCCGTAAGGTTGCACCTCTTTCATTTCTCCTTAAGGGGTAGAGCTAGTGCTTGGTTCCATTCATTGGAAGTTGGTTCCATCACTTCATGGGATCAAATGAGGCAAGCATTCGTTGCCCGATTCTTTCCCCCTTCTAAGACTGCTAAATTTAGGGACCAAATCACACGATTCACTCAGAAAGATGGGGAATCTCTTTATGATGCGTGAGAGCGTTTCAAAGAAATGCTTAGACTTTGTCCCCACCATGGTTTGGAAAAGTGACTTATAGTCCACAATTTTTATAATGGCTTATCATATACCACAAAAGTTATTGTTGATGCAGCTGCAAGTGGAGCTTTAAAGAACAAGAACTATACAGAGGCATACACTTTGATTGAGGACATGGCCCATAACTACTACCAGTGGACTAATTAGAGAGCAATCACTGCTTCTTCGCCCTCTAAAAAAGAGGCAGGTATGTACGAAGTCTCTATCCTTGATCTTTTTGTTGCTAAGGTTGACGCACTCACCCAAAAATTTGAAAAAATGAATGTTAGTGCTGTCGCACCTACTCCTGTATCTCCTCCTTGTGAAATTTGTGTTGTGTTTGGCCATATTGGCGTTGATTGCCAGCTCGGTAGTGCTATTGAAGGTGTTGAGCAATTGAATTATGCTCAATACAACCAAGGAATAAGACAAAACCAAAACCTTTTTAAAAACCCTCAAAAACTCTATGGACAAATGGAACCACCTGGCTATGCAAGCAACCAGAGAGTCCCTCAGAAATCTAGATTGGAAATTTTAATGGAAAACTATGTCATGAACCAATCTAAATAGCTTTATGAGCTCAAAAACCAAATCGGATTTCTGATTGATTCTCTTTCCAACTTCAATACTAAGGTGGACTCTACTGCTACTCATACTAAAATGCTTGAAACTCAAATCCCCCAAGTGGCCCAACAGATGGCTACTTCTTCTCAAACACTGGGAGTCTTTCTGGTCAAACTGAAGCCAACCCCAAAGCCCATGTTAATGTTATTTAATTTGGGGGTAGTAAAATAGAAGACACCATTGCTATGGCTAAGAACATTGAGGGTGAAAAACCGCTTGATAAACCCAAAGTTCCTTCCCCACTAAGGCTTGCTAAGCCTAACTTGGAGGCACAATTTAATAAGTTTGTTGATATGCTTAAAAAGATTTGCATTAATATTCCCTTTGCGGAAGCTTTGTCTTAGATGCCTCTATATGCTAAATTTTTAAAAGATATTTTTTCAAAGGAAGATAGAGCATAATGAGACAATAACTTTAACTAGGGAAAATAATGCCATCATTAAAAAGCCGCCTCCAAAGCTCAGAGATCCAAGTAGTTTTTCCATCCATTGTGTGATTGGGAGTGAAACCATAGATAAAGCCATGTGTGATCTAGGAGCTAGTGTTAGCTTGTTTCCTTTATCCCTCTTTAAGAGGATGAGTATAGGTGAGTTGAAACCTTCCGAGATGACCTTGAAGTTAGCTGATCGTTCTACTATCCACCCGGATGGATTTTTTGAGGACATCCCCGTTAAGATAGAAGGGATATACATCCCGACTGATTTTATGGTAGTTGACATTGAAGAGGACCCTACGTCCCTATCTTTCTAGGAAGACCCTTCCTCGCTACTGCGGGAGCGACCATTGATGTTAAGAACGGTAGGATTGTTTTTCAAGTGAGTGATGAGATGGTAGGTTTTGAGTTGGAGAATGTTATGAAAGGTCCCACTCTTTATTCTTGTTGCATGATTCAAGATCATGATGTGAAAGAACTCTTCCTAGCGTCATCTGCACAATATGATCTCTTTGATCCTTTCTAAGGTCACTTTCTAACCGTCAAGCTAATGACTCTAAACGAGCGCTTCGTGGGAGGCAACCCACAATTTTAATCGCTTTTATTTTGTTTGTTTTTTGTTGTTTTTTAGGTAATTGTCCGAGCATGATTCAAGAAAACGAAAAAAATTGAGCCTAGGATGTCCAGAAACCTAGCACGGCCCGTGCCTGCAATGGCACGGCCGTGCCTGACCTTACCTAACCAAGACCTCCCTTTTTCCAGAGAGTTGGCACGGCCCGTGCCCCCACAAGCATGGTTGTGCGCGACACCTATGCTCCCATAAGTCAAAACTTTTTCTTCCTTTTTCTTCATTCAATCACCACAACTTTTCTCTTCACTCAAACTTCTCTCTAAAACCTCCATAACCATAAACCTTCAAACCTTCATAACTCCCTCAAATCTTCACCAAATCACAATCTTCACCAATCTTCATCTTAACACTCAAAAATCTTACTTACAACCCAAACCCATCACTAAACCAAGCTTTCCCAAATTTTTTTTTCACAAAACCCTAACCTTCCCCAAAACCAAACCATGTCAAACTAGGTCAAGGAAAACATGACTTCAAAGAGAACTGGAAAGATGGCAGGAAGCTCATCCGGAGGACCTCCTTCAAAAAAACAAGCAGCCCCAAGGAACCATGGCATTGAATTTAACACTCCGGGACAACGGAGTAGGTATAAATATCTTCTCTCTAAACCTTTACACCCTTGCAGATATCCTGATTCTCATTCTATGAACAAATTAGGAATTACAGACAATGTGTTTGGGTCATTGAACAACTTAGGTTGGGTTGAGATGCTAAGACCTATGAAGGGGTGTGAAAACTTCACTTATGAATTCTTGAGCTCTATTGCCTTCAAGAAGGATACGTTGAATTTTGATAACCCCGATCATAGAGTCTCCTTCCGGCTTTTGAATACTTATTATGAGATGTGTCTTGAAAACTTTTGCTTAGAGATGGGTTTCGCAAATGCAGGGTTCATCCATGACTCTTGAAATCATGATTTAAAGTCGGATGACTATAACCATGCTGCCTTTTAGGAACGTATCACCGGTTTAGGGCAATATAATTCACGTTCCAATAAGGCTAGTAACATTCACAAACCTGTGCTTAGGTACCATTAAAGGGTTATGGCTTGCACCATTTGGGGTAGGAAAGAGGTAGCAACAACTAGGGCGGATGAACTCTTTATGCTTTGGGCTATGCTTAGTAACAACTCCGTGAACACTTGATATTACTTGCTTGATTATCTTGCCTCTGTAGGCGCAAAGTCTGACAGTAAGAGTGAGATAGTGGTAGGTGGTATCATTACTTTCATTGCTAGGACGTTTGGAGTGGGTGAGGACAAAGGGATAAATCTGATTGAGGGCAACAATAGGCTTAATATAGATACCCTCGTTTCTATGAATTTTATTAAGCCTCATTCGCCTGCTAACATAACATATGAGCTTAAGCTCAATGTGCCTATGCTATTTGTCCTTTCTAACCCATCTCGGACTAACACTGGGGTGGAAGAAAATTTGTTGTATGTTGGTGTTGACCCACAGGTGCAAGAAGAGCATAATCCTGGTGTGGAGGAAGGTGCAAACTTGCACAACGATGAGGTGCACCATGAGCATGAAGCCGGTGGGCACTATGATGATGAACGGTGGACATGGATCCAAACCGAAGTCCACCGAATAAGCATCGAGCAACAAAGACAAGGTATTGAGATCTCCGGGCTAAGGAATGATGTCCAAAGGGGAAATCACATGACCGAAGAAAACAACCAAATGCTTCGGAACATGATGCAGCACCTTCACCTCCAAGGTCCCCCTTACGGACCTCAATAAATTTTGAGCTTTCCTTATTCCTTTCTCTTCCTCCTTCTTCTTTCCTCTTATCTCTTCTTTTCTTTTCTTTTGAATCATTGAGGACAATGCTTCTCCCAAGTGTGGGGGGAGCCAATAAAGTGTCTTGTCTTATTTTAATTAAGTGTCGTAGTGTTTCCAAACTCCCCTGAACTTTAATTCTTTTGTTATATTTTGTTGCGAAAGGCATGGAAGGAGGCTTGTTTTTATTATGAATTATGACATAAATTTTTTTGTCGTCTCTTCCAAATTAGTTGTTTCTTGTACATGAAAGTGATTTATTGTGTTTTAAGTGTTCTTGCTATACCCACATCATGTTTTATTGTGAAAATTCTCCAATGAGAGAAGCACAAAGTTGCAGTCCTTGAGTAAGTATATGAGTAGGTATTTTAAGGTATTTTAAGCACAAAATTCTTGCTAAACCCTTAAAAGTCTTCAGAGTAAAAGTAGTATAAGTTTGTGTGGGGATAAAAGACTTGAAAAGTAAAGAAAGTGACCAAGTGCCAAAAACTGGTTGGTCACTAAGACATTAAAATGATCAAAATGCCTAAAAAGAGGTTGATTATCAAGTGGGCCGGAAGCAAATACACTTATAAGGGGACATCACTGAATCTGGGGGGGAAAGGAGTAGGCCTCACTAACTTCCCACGTGAAGGTGGTGTTTCTCTGACAATCACCAATAGCTTCTGTAATTCCTTCTTAAAATGTCAAATGATCCAATAATCATATAATTCTCATCTCTCTTATATGAAATGAAGAAGGAAATTTTCTCGGTTAGTTTAGTGTTAAGGTTAGAACCTGTTTCCTCATAATATCTATCTTATACAGGAGCAAGAAAGGGGCTGGACTACACACACACACTCACTTGAAACTTGTTGTTGGGTTGAATAGGTTCACAAGGAATGCTTGAAGTTGTGATTAGTGTACACTTGAAATGAAGCCTTAGAGGAGACATAAGTTTTTAATTGTATTGTCATATGTTAATCTTGTTTATGCTGCTATGTTTATGCCTTTTGCTTGAGGACAAGGAAAGATTCAAGTGTCGGGGAGTTTGATGAGTCAATAATTAGTGTTTTAAATATATCATTTGAGTCTATTTTATGTAGATTTTATCTGTTTTTATTTCCTTTCTAGAACTATTTTACTTCAATTGCAAGTTATTGAATTTCAGGAACAAATATTCTAAAGATTGAGTCTTGGAGAAAATGAAAGGGATTTGGAATTGATTCGGGCTGAAAATACGAAGATTCAATACAAAAATATGACGTCCCCAAGTCAGAAGCTTGGTATGGCCCGTGCCACCAGCCACATGATGAGTAAAACCACAAGTGTACGGTTCTACTGAAGTAGTAAAAAGAGAGTATCGTTCCAACATGGAGTTGTTCAATTTAATTAAATTTTAGAAGATGATTAAAAGAAAGTTTAGTTGTAAAGATTGGGTTTTTAAAGGTTAAAAAGAATAATAATAAAAAGCGCCTTGGGATTATTGGTTCGTCATAATAACAAATCCTTCACAAATAAACCCTAAACCTAAACTTTATATTCGACCTACTTTCTAAAGACAAATTTTTCTTTAGCGTATCAAAGCTTCTTTCGAAGTGCAGTGAGTGTGTTCCTCTAGCAACCACGCCTATTCTCATGGCTGATTGCTATTAGAATCCTTGAAGAACGAAACTTTAGATGTCTCAAGGTTTGCTAGACTATTCTCATGTTTCGCAACCCTTGTCAAAATTCACTTGTTCCAATATCAGAGCTCCGCTGTCGCCTTATGAATTGATATTTGAGATGATGAATTAAAAAATACTAACCATCCGCTGTCGCTTTATGAGTTTGGTATGTGTTAATTCATTATAAAAACGGTGAATTAGATTAGAAAGTAGATTTATATAAAATTAGGGTTTATGGCTTGGTTTGATTAGGATTATGTCATTAGACTTATCCAACAATCCCAAGACAAGAAGAGTCTACTCATTCATGATCATTGTAGACATGGAAGAGAAGAAGAAGAACATAAAGTAAATAACAAGAAAGTAAAAGAAGAACTTTTATTAAGAAAGACAATTGTCACTATTGAATTCCAAGAACAAAAGATGATTGTTGTGATAGCTAGCTACTCTATTTATAGTTTACAATGACTTAAGCTCTAAGAAATATAACACTAGAATGTTCCACAAGAAACCACGGGCTTTTAGGTCAGAAATAAACTAATAGGTAACTTGTCCGGAACACAAAAAGCAGCAAAAGAGGTCTCTAGGGGTTGGCACCGCCGTGTGGCTAGTGGCACGGGCCGTGCCAAGCTTCTGACTTGGGGGAAATATATTTTTGTCTTCAATCTTCGTATTTTCAGCCCGAATCAGCTCCAAATCCTCTTTCTTTTGC
>Ga0315915_1005523_pt1 | contig 15765 bp, 5 predicted proteins | sample MpolbnodulesMG_FD_207738 | JGI IMG/M metagenome (GOLD analysis project Ga0315915, IMG submission 207738) | Medicago polymorpha root nodule microbial communities from Los Angeles, California, United States - branched nodules | ecosystem: Host-associated > Plants > Roots > Nodule | place: USA... | reverse complement strand
GTGTGGGGACTGGACGTAGCCGGTTAGGCGAACCAGGATAAATCTCTTGTGTTCTCTCTCTTCTCTCATCTCTTAATTTCTGGTCCTTAAACTAAAATTAAATTATTAACGTACTACTTAATAATTATCCAGAATCTTCTGGTCCTATTTATTAACTAACTATTTTATTCTTAATATTTCCAGAGTGTTCTGGTCCTTTATCGCTTTATTTATTTCAGTTATATATCCAGAGTTTTCTGGTCTTTTACTGCTTTATTTATTTCAGTTATATATCCAGAGTTTTCTGGTCCTTTACTGCTCTATTTATTTCAGTCTTTTATTCCAGAACTTTCTGATCCTTTTATTTATTTTATTATCCAGAGTTATCTGGTCCTAATATTATAATATTTTATTACCACTCACACTAACCAAATATTGTCTTGAGCATATATACTTTACCATGTGGTGATAAGCATCAATGAGCATCCCATGTTTACCTGCATAGGACAAGAGCATTAACAAGCGTAAAAAGTAGTAAGAGTTTGTGTTTGAATCATTGAGTAAACCAATAGATTGCAAGTCTGAGATAACAGACTCAAATGATTTGAAACATCTATAACGGAAGACATTGAATCGTAGGATAATGATTCCCGGGTTGAACCAGGTAAGAGGAGGAAAAGAGATATATGGATTAAATCCTCGTGGGAGGTATTTAGGTTTAGGGTTGAATGCATATTTTGTTTTCTGAAAAATGTGATGTTATTGTTAGTGGATTTCATCTTATTGATGGGAACAAACTTTGAGAGTGTCGATTTGTGTTGTTGTCATCTTTGAGAAGATTTTGAGGGTGTTGTTTGGTCGACGCAATAACATTGATAAACTTGAATTCATGCTTGCTTGCGATAGATGAGATTATTGGGAAGGAAAATATGAGATAAAGAAGCAAAAGCTGCTAAGGGTTTCTGGCGGCTGACAAAGAAACAAAGGCAAAGGCTATAAATAAGTATAAAGTCTCCTAATTATCGAAAAAAAAAATGTAATGAAAATTTTAACATAAATTCCCAAATACCTTTATTAAGATTTATTTATCCATTAATTGATCTATTGAAGTTTAATTTCAATATGAACTCGTGAAGAATAAAGTGAATAAAGAGTGATTCAATTTCCTTTAAAAAAAAGAAGAGAGAATGATGCAAATCTCTTATGCAATAATATGTTGTTCGAATAAAATTAAAGGTGATGCTAACATGTGTATTTAGGGTTTTTCATATATAATAAGTATTTATTGGAAAAAAGTGATTAACAAAAGTTTGAGAAATAAATTGACACAATTTCAAATTGATAACATGTGCCCTAACCGCATGTTAGCATTTCTCTGTAGCTAATATTCCTCGCTACTAATCAGGTGAAACAACAAATAGAATATCTGACAACCATGGTTTTAAATTCGGTCGTGTGGATGTGGTTGCGACCGTTGTGATTATGGTTAATGTGGTTGTTGCGACACACATTGTGTTTGTTGGGGCGTGAAATAATTTTTAATTTTCACAAATTAATTATATAAAGTGGCACAACCATGCTACTACACTATTTATCCACTATATAGTAGAGTGTGAGGTTGTTTCGTAAATACTAATTGAGAAGTTCTTGAAATTAATATCGGAGAGGGTGTTAAAAATATGTTTTTTTTATATCTAAATAATATTTGAATTTGGGATTACAAAATGTTAGTTTCTGCTGCGAAGATTGGAACGAATATTAATGAAATCGTATGATGAGGTTCCTGGTGCGCTTACAATGTGATCGTACAAGTGATTGAAGATCACACCGCAATTGCGGTGCGATGCAGTTGCGGTGGCTACCACATGAGCACTATTATGGCCACAATTGCGGATGCACACCATAATTTAAATCCACTGTGACAACTTTTCTCATATCGCCTTAGTTTAGAAAATCATTCACTTGGTCCTTCAAATCCAAGGCCGTTCCTATAAATAGGTGGCTCGACTCTCTTTTTAAAATAGGCTCCAAAAAAAATAATAACGCAATTTTTTTTTTAGCTAGGATTCATTAAAAAGTTGAATCAAAAGAACTTCTAAACATGAAAAGAAATTTAAAAAAAAATTAAGTGAAAGAAATGTGAAATTTACCTAATTGTGTCGTTTGGATTTGTCACTCCTCTGGGAAAGGGAAAAACGAATGGTTTATGCGAAAAAGAAATGATTGTTGTGATTCTTTTAATGAAATAGCTTTCAAAATTGACTGATTAAGTTATATACAAATTGGAGGTGGTTAGATAGAATCAAAGTGATTATATAAATTGGGGTGGTTAGATAGAATCAAATTTATGTCTAGCAAGGAGAATTAGAGTCTAGAAAAAAAACTCAAATGTGTACTAAAAAAAGAAAAAAGAAGTAACATGTATTTTTTGGAAGTTATACTCGACACCCTTACATTTATACCTTCACCCCAACATTTAACACAAAGTTTCAATTTTACCCTTTATATAAAATAAAACACAATAACTATTTCACTTGTTCACCCCACCCTTTTTTGGAAAAGTCACAACAAACTTTCACCCCACCTTCTTCTGGAAAACCTTCACCCAAAATTGCAAACCGGAATTCTTGGGAAAAGATTTCTGAACATTAAAATTGAAGAGTCCTTTAATTTGAACAATTGCAACCCAGAATCAAGAACTAACAAACCGAAATACTGATGGAAAGGTTTCGGGAAATTTAAACCATGGTTCCAATATAGTCAGTTTCTTTACCAAAGGATATATTGATTTTTGTTTTGTTCGAGATATTACAAATCATTTCCCACCATGGGAAAGTTTTTTTAAACCATTAGATTAAAAGGGAACACTGATTTTACTATAGACTGTCCACACTATATGTTTTTTCTCACTGTCATCAACTTGACCGGCTTAGCTTTCTGTTTCCATTCTTGAAATCATTGTTTTCCTTTCTTATTTGCTATGTCTGTTTTTTCAAAACCAGAAGCTACTTAAGGATTGATAAGAAAAACATTAAGATCTACTTCAGGATTGCTAACTCGTTCAATGACCACCAAATAAATATCCTGAATAGAATTCTAAATAGACATAGAACAAGCTTGGATTGGTGAATGTTATTACTACATGATGAATCACATTAGCTGGGCAAAACAAATATTAGGATATTGTTTGTTTGCATATATGAATACGTTCAAAAATGCTAAATGCAGAAGTATCCAACAAATTAATAATTTTAACGTTAAAAAGGGTCATGACAGATCACTACAACATTTTCACTTTACAACAACGCCAATAATCCGTTGTGTAATGCAAAATAACCGTTTTCGTTGGCAACCAGAACGGTTTTCCGGGCGTGGCAAACCGAGGCGTTGTCCTATCATTACACAACGATTTTGTTTTCAAAAGGCAACAGCTAAAGTAAAAACGTAGTCTTATGTACCCAACTAAAACAGTTTTTGACTTTCACAATAACAACGATTATTACCTGTTGGAGGCCCACAACTGTTGTCGTAAAGCTTTTCAGAACGGTTATTGGAGTGGCTACCCTAACGTTTCTTACTATTGCTATTAATTATTAAAACCGTTCTCTTATCCATTTTTTTTGAAATTGCATCAGTGATATCCCAATGTTTTTCACCGTTGTGAAAAATAAAATGTGTTGTAAAACAAAATTTTTAGCAAGACATTCATATAGAATTATAATATGATCCTAAATTAAAAAATTACAAAAAAAAAATCAAATACTTGTCATTTATAAATATATATCCAAATAAAATTATTTGGTCTTACTACCAAATAAAAGTACTTGGTCGTTTGATGTATACTCTACGACAGTGGCAATCAACATTGATCACAATCCAAATATCATTTTCAAAATAACCATTAATATCGACAAAATAAACTTAAGCATCAATATCTACTCTTCATCTTGCACTTCAAAATCTTGAAATTCTTCATCGATCTCCAACTTCATTAAAACTTACCATGTAGAAGTAAACATGATAAGCATTATCATTAAAACTTACCATGTAGAAGTATGTTATTGAAATTGAAGTGGTTCAACAATCAATGTTGATCAGCCAGCCTAACAACCAATTTGTAGCCCTTATGTAAATAAACTCTCTAACACACTTTTAAATAGGGTACCTAAAATGGTTTTTCACATATTCAGAACCCAGACAGCAAGTAATGTGAAACATGTTGATCTGAACAATCATAACTTATCGTGAAATATGACATAAATTGATATGAAAACAGTGAATATTTAACAAAACTGAGAATGATCAAAGATATTTTAATCATAAAATAACAAGTAGAAGAATAACATTACTGAGAATAGGTGCAGAATCCAAACAACTTTAACGAGCATAGGTGAATATCATTACTAAGATTAAAGAAGTAAATAAAATTTCGTTGAAGAATTTTATTAAACAGAAAACAAGCATTGTACAATAAAGGTTGGTTGAAGCATTTTATCAAACAGAAAACAAGCATTGTATAATAGAGGTTGGTTGAAACATTTTATCAAACAGATGACATGCATTATACCATGAGGCACAACAATAGCAAAATCAAAACAAAAACCAAAAAATCGCACTTCATATCACCCATTTTTTCAACATGAAAAGCCAAAGTGAAAGAAAGAAAGCAAGGACTTAGAACAATGACATTACCTTTGGCGGAGATGTGTAACCGATGAGACGTACTGCCGCAAAAGTGGATTGAAAGCAAAGGTAATCATGGGAAAATTATAGAAGCGAAGATGAAATATTCTATGCAATCAGAAGAAGATGGTGGTCGACGAATTGGGTAAGGGGTTTTGCCTCTCACTCGCAGAAAGCGTTTAGTGTGTCATGCTTGCTGAAGACGACAGATGATAACAGATGCACCAAGAAAGTCAAAAGAGGACGCCGATTGCAGATATGGGCAGAAGGGCAAACGATTTGGGGATGGAGATGGAAGGTTTAGAGTTTAGGAACTCACAAGTTTGATTTTGGACTTCCAATTGAGGGATCGTGGATCTGGAGATGATTCGTGAATATTTTGGGGTTTGAAAGTTGCAGAAACATGTTTAAGTTAGAATAGTGTTAGACAATCGATTTTTTTTTGTGTTATTTGACAATCAAATTAGAGTAACAAGCTTTGAAAAAAAATATTTTTTGTTTTTGTTTTATTTTTATTTTTATCTTTTTTTATAGAAAAGAAATAGAAACTATGCACACATGGTTTATAGTTGTTACCCGATTGAATTAAGATAAGACCGTTCTCTATTGTGGGTACGAAAACGATTATTGAAGTGGCAAAAATAACGGTAAAATTCAATACTCTACGCCAACAAAAATGAATATCTGTTTTCTAATGTACTCTACCAGAACGGTAATTTTACCTTCAGAAAAATAGGCGTTCCGGTAGACTCAAAATGTTATAGTGAGAGAGAGTATTTGTGAATGATGTGGAGTCCAGATGTAACTCAAATAATAATCATCTGGAGCATAAAAGATTTAGGCTGAAATCAATTGTTTAAGGGTGGTTCTTGGAGTCGGTTGTGGTGGTGGTGGTGGGTCTATTGGTGTCTCATGAGAGGTTGAAGACAATGAGAAGAAAGATATAGTGTGGACAACCTATAATAAAATCAATGTTCCTTTTTAATCTAATAGTTTAAAAAAAAAATCCCACGGTGGGAAAGGATTCCCCTTTCCCATGTTAAATGTCACCTACAAATTATACAGTGATTTATTTAATTAGTAATCATTGTAATGAAAAGTAAAGGGGCAAAAATTCAAGTTTGGTGCTACAACTAAAAACAATCAATCTATAAAATAAAAAAGTAGATATACATTCCAACACATCCCAATCTTCTAAAAATTAGATCCATTATAGAAGTGACTTTTAACATTGAAGAAAGCAGTATTGTTAAATTTTTGAACGGAGCCATAAATAGTCTATCCCTATTTTGATATGAATAAATCCAATTAGTTTGAAAGATGAGCACGAAAAGAGGGGTACATGATAAATTTAACATTGTTAAATTTCAGAAACCCTTCCAATTGTATTCTGGATTGCAAGTCCTTTTGGTTATGGGCTGTGGTAGTTCAAATTAGAGTAATCTTCAATTTAGCCAAAGTAAAAAATCAGGAAATCATTCCCGAAGAGTTATGGTTTGCAATTTTGGGTGAAGGTTTTCCAGAAGAAGGTGGGGGTGAAAGTTTGTTGTGAGTTTTCTAGAAAAAGGGTGGGGTGAACAAGTGAAACAGTTATTGTGTTTTATTTTATATAAAGGGTAAAATTGGAACTTTGTGTTAAATGTTGGGGTGAAGGTATAAATGTAGGGGTGTGGGGTATAACTTCCGTATTTTTTTTATTTAAGTGGGGTGTGGGTATTAGACTTAATTTTTTTTAGGCCCATATCATTTGAAGGCCCCGCTTAGTTGAGCTGCTTGCGCACCCCCAAGGTCGGACCTGTTCAAATCACTCACATAGTGTAACATCAACATTGATCCTAAACATATTGAGTTTGTCATTTTTTAGTAAATTGCAGCTAGGTCATGATTCATTTCGACTAGGTGAGGTGTTTTGTGTTGTGAATTAAAATGAACCAAACACAACAATTTATACAAGTTTTTATGCATCGTATGTGCGTTCTAAAACACATATCAGTAATTACTGTGATTTACATGTTCAAATTCCATAGTTAATTTACGTATTTTTCCACATTCAGATTCTAAAGTCCAGGTGAGTAAAACACATCACTAATCAAGTTTGTTTCACTTGATCTGTGCATGTTAATATGGACGTGTTAAAATACCTAAAATACATCATGTTTGTTTCGATTAGTTTCTATCATTTTATATATGTTTGATATATATAGAATCTGAATCATATGTAAAAATATGTAAAATACTCATCCAGATTATGGAATATGAATCTATATTTTACTGTGATATAAGACTTCTTCAAATATATGAACATGTATTTTACTATACTATGAAACTCAAAGTTTTAGGATTCTAAAATTTGAACCATTTTAGTGCGAAAGAAAAAACACAGTTAAAAGCTTAAATTTTGAGCAAATGTATACAAACTTCTTGCTTATTAGTTCAAAACTTCACAGATGTGATGGATTAGAGCTGAATTTGATAAAAAATAAAAATGAAGGAATGTAGGTAGGTATTTAAGGATTTCAGTTTGAAGGAGTTTGAATGCATAAGGATGGGGAAATACTTGAGTGATTTTGCATTTTAGTGACTTTAGTGTATTTTATATGAGAGAGATAGAGACAAAGTCACCAAAATCACCGAACTCAAATACACCAAAGTGTTACTGTGTCTGGAATCTACAATTTGAATAGAAAAATAAAATGAATTTGGGAACGCGCGAAACTTGCGAGTATAATCTCTCACAATTTTTCCGCATTTCAATTTAGTTCATGACAAAAAAACAATACATAAACTAGTCCATGTTATTTTTATACTGGGACAAATTAGTCTTTGAATGAAAAATATCATGAACTAATTTGAGTATTATGTTTTGTCAAGAATTAAATTAGACCGTACAATTGTAAAGGACTAGATTGAATATTTACTCATTAAAAAGTTAATTAAAAATTTATAAAAAAAAGGTTAAATTGCATTTTTGATCCTTAACTATTTAGGTAATATCGCTTTGGTCATTTAATTAAAATTCGATTTATTTTGGTCTCTTAACTTCTTTCCGTTACACATTTTGGTCATTTCCGTTAGTTTTAGTTCAAAAACGTTAGGTTTTCTTTATCTTATTCTCCTCCTTTTCATCTTCATATCATCTCCATCAACCTTCAACAACAAGAATTCAGAAAAATTCCAGAAGAAAATGAAGAAAACTTAACGTTTTTAAATTAAAACTAAAGGAAATGACCAAAATGTGTAACAAAGAGAAGTTAAGAGACCAAAATAAATCAAATTTTAATTAAGAGACCAAAACGATACTACCTAAATAGTTAAGGGACAAAAAAATACAATTTAGCCAAAAAAAAGTTATTTTTCATTGATCTTAAAATTTAATTAGACACACACTACAGAGAAAAATAATTAACAAAGAAAATGATTATCTGATGTAATTAAATTATTTTTCTTTTTCCAATTTATGAGTATGTCCAAATAAATTTTATTTAAGTTTGCACCCAAGTAAGAATTGTTCTCATTTTAGTTGTGCTGTTATTATGGTCACGTCTTGTGCTAGAAAAATTTACTAATATATGTCTTTGGCTTTTCCAAATAACAAATTAGCCATGCTACTTATCTCATTAATATACTACCAACCTGTTTTCTTCTTTATAAATCCCCCTATGAAATCTTGTACAATAGTATTCCACACATTCAAAATTTTAAAGTGTTCGGTCGTCTTTGTTTTGCCACTGTTTTGAGATCAAATAGAAAAGAAAAGAAAATTGACACTAGATTTAGAATTTTATGGCTTTCACCGATGCTCAAATAGTTTGGTTGCATCAGTTAGTCACAGACAAGTCCCTCTTTTTGAACCAACTCTCATGTATTGTGATAACAAGAATGTAATTCAAATTGCCCACAACCTAGTCTTTCACGAACGCACCAAGCACATTGAGATCGATTGTCACTTCACTCGTCATCATCTTTAAGGATGGTACAATTACTCTACCGTTCGTCTCCTCCTTCTTGCATTCCATTAAACATTTTTGATTCTTGATTGACAAACTTTCGATACTCCTTATTAATGCATAATGAACTTGAGAGAGGATGTTAGATAATATTATGTAAGGATTTACGTTTATTTAGTCTTTTATAGTATCTAGTGTTTATATTCTTTTGTAACCCTTCCTCCCTAAGTTTGGCTGGTATGGTTGAAATCCCAAGCTAAGGGGTGTTCTCTTCTCCTTTATTCCCCTTCCTCCTCTCTATTTCTATATGTTTGCTATTGTTATCGGATTGGTATGACATGGTTGTGGATGCAGATAAAAAAAAGTGATAGTGAGATGAATATTCTCTTTGATAGGACTTACCTCACTTTTTATATATTATATGAAATATCTAAATCAGTTTTTAATAGGAAACCCGTTTGTAATGTAATTCAGCTTTGCGTCTGACCATTACACTAGTTTTAACTTGAACCAATCCATTTGTAATAGGATATCCTCTCAGTTTCACTGAATCCAAGATAGTGTATGTTCAGTTCTCAAACTATGATGACCATTCTGGCTTTCAAAATCATTGAAATAGACAGGAAAATGATCTACGGTTGAATAAAAGTTGTGATGATAAAGCTCTATCCGTATTAAAATACCTATGTTATAAGCCACGACAGCTTATATGTTACAGAGGTGTGTGATCCTTTTCTAGACACAATTACAAGTTGATTAAATGATGTTTCTTCCCATGCACACATAGTGTATCCAAGTTTCCAATAGTCGATGGAGATTTCTTCAAATGTCACAAAATGTTATAGTTACCAGATAAAAGAACAATGAAAAAACTGGAATATTACATCAAACTCGTAGCATAAACAAGCATCAAATGTCGATACCAACAAAATGACCATAGAACACGACATAAAAACTTGCTTCCTCATCTGTATGTAGTTGGTGTAGGTCTACAACCAAAAGGCAAGTTATTGAATATAATGAGAATGTGTTAAAAATCAGAGTCAACTATAGCTCTAGCAGCTTACACAGAATTATACTTCATATCTTCAAAATTGTTCAACAAACTACAATATTATACTTTGTTATGAATTAGAGGATTCCATGGTTCTAAGTCTAATGCAATGGAAAGATAGATTATGTAATTCTCTCTAGGAGTCATCACAAAGATAGAAATAATGAATAAAAGATGTGAAAATGGTACAATGGTGAAAGTTATTTATAGGGGTGAATTAGTCTAACTAACTCTTAACTACCTAAACAACCAACTAACCATAGTTTGCATATTTTTTTGAAGAAGCCCATAGTTTGCATATTAACTATGGTTTATTCACTATACTCTAATATACTTCACGATCTTTCATCACCTAAGGAGAAAATAACCAGAAAATACTCACAAGGTATGAAGGATCAATCAATGATATTTGCACTGACAAAGAATTAATTGTAGACTTATCTGGCAATACAAAGATTTTTTCCATCAGTTTACTGGTTGTCTTGCTCTGACATGGATTCGGTTTTAGATTGCACAACATATGCTAATGAAAATACTGACGAGAAATAGAAACTAACCTCAATGTTTTGGTGGTGGTATTTCAGAGTCAATGAAGAATTTGACAAATCAATTTGGAATAATCTTCATTAGCTCAATATCAAACAAGAGAGTCTTGTCTATCAACCCTTGGTTCCTTAGCACAAAATCCAAGGCTCGTTGGCCCTGTAAAACATATTTTCATTGCATCTCTCATAATCAATTCACAAAGTTGCTGAACACTAGTGATAGGACTCAACTCTTACCGAGAATGTTGTAGGTCTTGGGCCACCTTTATTATAATCACTCTCAGGATATCCAAGTTCTGGTGGTACAATTATCCTGCATCACTGATAAACATAGTGAAATTTGCATTTCTCTCCCCATCAATCTCTTTACAGTACATGAACCCAAACATACATTTGCCTTACTTTTCAACCATATTCAATTTTTTAAGGACTAAAAGATTCAAACAAAAGATCCATATAGCTAACTCCACCTATCGGAAAAAGGGTTTCATAGTTATTGTTGTTATATAATTATATTTTGAACAAAATATTCCCAGTGATTGACAATTTTAATTACGGAAATTCAGGATGTTGAGAAGTCTCCCCAAATCAAGAGCTAGAATTTATAGAAGTGGCAGTTTGATAAAATAAATTCAGGACATTGTTATGTTGCCCAAATCCAAAGTTTGAATTGATAGAAACTGTAATTCAGTAAATGGCATGAAAGGACTTGGACATAACACAGCTCAGGCATACAATATGTCAAATACTTCAGATATAAAGACGCAGCACCTTCGAATGCCCCCGAGAGACATGCCTGCAACAGCCTCTTCAAAAGCTGGTATTACCTGAACATTCAAAGCACATGAAAGATCACTTTTCAGAGTAAGTGATGCAGACTCCAGAAAATAAGGGCATAATTTGAGTGCTTAATATGTTGGCAACACCCAACAAGTTTAGTGAACTAACATTTTTGATGAATTCAGTTGAAACAAATATATAAAAAAAAAAAGTTGTATTAAACCCACGATAACACCTTGTGGCAAAGGGAAAAGCCAATGTGCAAGCAGAGTTTAGTCCGAAATCCCAAGGGGAATTCAGACACCTCACAGCCTCACTCAAAAAAAGCATGTTTGTATCACTTATAATTTCTTTATAGAACGAGAGCCAAACAATGCTTAAGAGTATAAAAAAATTAAACACAAAGGGATTTCCCTCAAACCCCTCTTCCCAATTCTGGAACTACAAACTCACACACCAACTACTTAAAAAGTATAGTTAATTAACAAAAGAATTAGAACTTGACTCCTAGTAACCCAAAAAAAGTATGGTCAAGTGAAGTAGGACTAGTACTTTTTCAACCCTATTTCATTCAACATCACTTGATCTATATAGAAGCAAACAACATAACTTGCAAGTATTGCTCATGAAATAGTGTTCACAATTCACAACCTATAGAATATCCTATTGAAGTTGCAAGGAACTATATAAATCATTACATGATGAGGTTTCTCACCTCGTGAGATCCTACTTTGAATTTGAAAAAGTCCTTGTCATCACCCTGCATGTAAGAAAAACAACAAAATAAGTTTGTAATAATCAACTAATCCAACAATGTCTAAATAGATGATGCAAAGCATTTCATACCTCAAAAGAACCACCTTTCGTTTTATTTCGGGCTTCAAATATGCGACCATAATAACCTATGGTGTAGCCATCCCAATCTACCTGAATCGAATTTGAAGCTCTTAAGTTACTTCAATTATCTAATTTGAAGAGAAAACAAAATGTTCAGAAAGAATTCCCTAGGAGAAAAAAGGCTACTCTAATTTTCTTCAGTAAAGTTGTCAAATCTATCCCATCAAAACTCATTTCAAAGAACCTAGAATGTCTGCTATGTAGATTCTAGAGCACAAAAGAAAAATTTAGACATAACTTTCAATTTGATTTAGAATCAGTATATCATAATATATAGATTATTATCAAACAAAAGATCAGACTTCTAACCAATTGACTATAAAATCAATAGCAAAAATAATTCAGTGTCTCACCACTACTGTCTCTCCTTTCTTTGGTTGTGGGCCATTTCCGGGTCGCAAGTCCTGCAATGTATTAATACACCTAGTTAAAAACAAAGCTTTCTTAACGCTAAATCATTTACATTTTACAGCTTACTGCATCACCTTATACTGGAGTCCAGATTCGGTTTCTACGTAGTCTGGGTATTTCATTTTTGATTTGCCATAATCCTTCCCTCTAAGCGCAGGCACTGTGTGTAAGTGCACAAATTATGCATCATATTGAAAGTCTTTATAGTTTGCTTTTTCTTATTTTATACTATGTGGCTCAATAACATTATGTTTATCAGTTTTTGATAAAACAAACACACAAATCAACCTACTTGTCACCATCAGTAAAGAATAAAGACGCAACAGCAGTACTTGCTCACAACATGCATAACATAACCATTCTCCTCCTTTCCATTTCAAACACACAGACAAGGTTTAATATACATGTGTTAATTTAAATAGGGGAAGAGAAAACTATTATTAATTGAAATTCGTCATTTTACACCTCCCTTTGAGGGATTTGAACTATGTCCCGTGAGGTTACAAACTCAAACTCTTACTACATAGCTGATACCTCACAAACATACATTACACCTCTGTTCCAAATTTTTGGTTGTTGGTGTTTTAGAAATACAAGGTATAATTGATCATTATTTTCAAACATCTCTTAGAGATAAGTAAGATGTTTTGTTCTTATGTAACCAAAAAAAAAATATATATGTTTTGTTCTGACTAGATTGTTTAGTATAGTCGACTGTTTATACTCTTTGAATTGAAAAATTAAAATTTTTAAAACATTAAAACAACAACAATCAAGCCTTATCCCACTAAATGGGGTCGACTACATGAATCAAACGACACCATAGTGTTCTATCAAAAACCATATGTCTTTCTCCAACTCATTGATCTCTAAATACTTCTTGGTAGTTTCCTTAATAGTTTTTCCAAGTCTTCCCCTACCTCTAGTGATTTGACTCTCCTCCATATGATCTACTCTTCTTATTACAACATCCACAAGTCTTTCTCTACATGTCCAAACCACCAAAGTCTAGTTTCTACCATTTTTTCTATTATAGATGCTATCCCAACTCTCTCTCTCTCTCTCTCTAATGTTTTCATTTATAATTCTATCTCGTCTAGTCTTACCACACGTCCAACACAACAACCTCATCTCTGCTACGCTTAATTTATTTTCGTGTTAGTTCTTTACCGCCCAACACGCTGTCCCGTACAACATCACCGGTCTTACCGTTGTCCGATAAAATTTTCCCTTCAACTTGAGCGGTACTTTCGCATCACATAAAACACGAGGCACTCCTCTATTACAACCACCCAGCTTGAATTCTATAGTTTACATCTCCTTAAATTTCTCCATCGTTTTGTATTATAGACCCAAGATATTTAAATCATGTAACTTGTGGTATGATATGATCTCTAACTTTTATCTCTAAACTAGAAACACTTGCCTATTGTAAGACATTAAAACGATTAATAATAATATAATGAAGGGTATACAACAATGTCATGGTCCTGTTTGGATAAACAACTTAATTAAGTGTTTATAGCATAAACATTATCATATAAACGCTCATGTATAAACTATTTCTATAACAATACATAAGATAAAGTCAAATTGCCTTCATATAAGCTATAAGCAATTTTCATAAGCTATTATTCTAGAGTGTTAATAAATAAAAACAAGCTGAAACTAACTTATTAACTAACTTGTCATAAGTTATTTCCATATGCTCTACGAAATAGTCTCACAAGTGTTTATGCCAATACTATACATAATCTAAAATAAGTCAATCAAAACAAGTCCAATGTCAACAAATTCATCAAATGCAACATAAAAATTAAGAAATTTGAGTTTATAGAAATAAAATTACTGTCAGCAAATTCAGACGCAAGAGCACTTCTGCCTTTGCAAAAGTTTCCAGCAATGATAGCAATGGAAGACAAAACCATCTTTCTCCGTTCAAACGACGTTGGAAAACAACAACTACCACTCTTACTGTTGTTTTTACCTGAAAAAACGGTTACATATTAAAAACGTAAATAAATGAAAAAACAAAGTTAAATATGCTATTAACGCTAGTGCGAGTTTATTAGCATATTCATCATTTTCATTAACTTTGAGTTTGTGTTGGTTTCAGTGTATTCTATCAATTTGAATGAAATAATACTGACCGGAGAAAGAAGAATCGGAGAGATTATCAGGATCCTGGAAGAAAATGATAATAATTAAGTTAAGCTTGGAAATGAATGAGTGTGTGAATTGAAAGGTGAAAAGAAATAGAATAACAAAAGTACCAGAGATTGAGATTTTGGGAGAGAAAGAGAAGCAATGGATAGGGACAAAATTGAAGCCATAACTGTAACTCAGGTGTTGTGTGAAATGGAAGTTGCTAGATTTTGAAGGGAGTATGTTTTAAAGATAGATAACACTTCAAGAATTAGAACACGTCTTTGGCTTGTGTTGTGCATACTCAAAACGTAATAGTAAGTGTGGTCTCAACTCACTCTCGTTTAGCTAGCTACCACTTCAATAAATTTTAAGTTTTTTTCTTCATTAAACTTTAGCCTAAAATGCTTTTTTTTTTTTACTCTAAAGTTTTAAATTTTTTGGTTCCCTTACTTTATCATATTTTGCAAAAGTTAGATCACGTTGATTTTACTGGTCAATGTTAATGTGGATATTAGATTGTTTGCTAGTTTAAAGGTTGGTTCCATTGCAACAAATCATTTATGGTGGGTAGGGTCTATTTTGGTCGTTGGAGGAACGTCATTCTATGTCGATTAGGTTTCTAAAGGGACATTTTCTCCGATGGACTTGTAACGAACACTCTGATCTCTGAAATTTCATGCAGCTCCTATTTCGTTTCTTAGTTCAGTTGTGTCATATCCAACGGTCAGAACGGTTGTATTTGACATTGTTAGTGGGTAGGGTCCATTTTGGTCGTCGGGGGAGCGTCATTCCATGTCAACTAGGTTTCTGAAGGGATAGTTTCTCGGATGGACCTGTAAAGAAGACTTTGATCTCCTAATTGTGTGCCAATCTCTCGTTGAAATCACCACACTTTTTATGACTTCATCATCATTGACATGGAACACGATCGCGGCATCATCTCTAAAGCCTTCACGCACTCCTCGCCTTAGAGATTAAACATCGCGTGGGTATCACATGTATCGGGTGCTTATGATATAGGTTTGTTTAAGAATTAGACCATGGAGGATGTTGTGCGGTCTAAGGAGAGTTTTATTGAGGATTGTCTAAATAGTGAAGAAGTTGGTAAAGATGGCGATAAAAAGTAATAAAGTGAATGAGAGAATGAATAACCGAGAGTTATGAGAGCTTATCATAATTATGATTGATAAGTATGACAATCATAATTGTGTTGGCGAAGTTGAGAGCTTATCTTTATATTAATAGATAATTAAAATTATACTTTGTGTAGTGAAAATAATTTGCTAAACAGCTTATCTAGTACATTATTAATTATGAATAT
>Ga0315915_1005522_pt1 | contig 15766 bp, 6 predicted proteins | sample MpolbnodulesMG_FD_207738 | JGI IMG/M metagenome (GOLD analysis project Ga0315915, IMG submission 207738) | Medicago polymorpha root nodule microbial communities from Los Angeles, California, United States - branched nodules | ecosystem: Host-associated > Plants > Roots > Nodule | place: USA... | reverse complement strand
AAAAATAGAATTAAACTGAAGAGAAAAAAAATTAATGCTGGGATCCAAATCCATAATAAATTAATGCTGGTTAAATTGGAGGAGAGTTGGGCTGAAATCCACAATAAATTAGGTCCCAAATTAAAAATTCCATTAATGCTGGAAAAAATTAAAAAAATAAGCAAAAAATGTGCTTGGTGGGAATTGAACCCATATCATTGAACATGTATATGCACTCCCCAACCGCTGGACCAAACTGAACAAATCTAACATGATATTACGCGGATAATATATATTGTATTTTTTTAATGCCTTTTACATAAAAAATAAAATAAAAATTTGGGCCCCCAAAAATTGGAGGCCCTATGCCATGGGCCTAGAAGCTCTTGCCTTGGGCCGGCTCTGAGCACAACTAGCAAAATGCCGAAATTGTTAGGCCGGATGCCATAACCGGGGTTCGATCCCCGATACCTCCACTTGTGTGTGTGAGTTTATAATGGCTTTGCCATTTCGTCTATCTACCAAAAAACAAAATACATCTTTCAACTGAAACGATGGAGTGATAGTTTTTATAACAACGACACTAAGAAATTCAAACATGCGATTTTGAATCTGTTTGAAATTCATTTTCAAAAATCAGAAATGCATTATGAATAAATAAACTCTAACTGCTAAAAGAATAGGAACCCAGAAAAGTTCTAAATAAAAATTAGCAGCCACTATGAAAATCTACAAATCTTGCGTGTGACATAAAAAGTATAAAGTAATTTAAAGCATAAATATAAACGTACTAATATATTGAAATGCATCTTATTATAAGTATCGTATGTGGATCCGAACCAGGATGCCAAGTGAAAAAGTGATCTAATATCAAACAATACAGTTCACATATATTGGTTGCACTCTACGTTGAAGCCACCGGTGTTTGCTACATGAACCGTGGAAAGAAGTATAGAATAGACAGATAACATGGCATGCACATACACCACAAATATCATTGCATGATTGACTATTGAGTTATCATATACTACTAGAAAATATACATTTGACATCAGAGCTTTCACATCAGTGGGAAAATACCTGAGGGGAAATGCCTGAGGAAAGGTTATCACATCAGCTGAGGAAATGCCTGAAGGGGGGAAATAGATACAAAAGGGTTTTCACATCATTGGAACTAATGCATGAGGGAAAAGATAAACACGGTGGAAATTTCGTAATACTAGTGAAATTTACATCTAACATTTTCCACATCAGTGGATATAGTCACCTGAAGGGAAATCATAACAAAATAAACAAATACCAAATTCTAGCTCATTCTTTTCACTCACGTTCTTTCTCTCTTCCCGACCCAGTACCAAAACCCTGTATTCTCCACCACCAAATTCAGTCCCAAATTCATACCCACCACCACAAATATCCTTCAATTGAGTTTTTTTTTTCTTCCAATTTCCTTCAAGTGTGATGGAAGGATCGATTGAGTTCACTTCCCTCTCACTGGAGCAAAACCCTAGATCTACAAAAGATGCTTTCTTCTCTGCAACGGTGGAGGTGTAAGAATCAGCTTGTATGTATTTCTCAGTTCCTCTTTTCAATTCACGTTTTCTCTCTTGAATTGAAACCCTTTTTATTTTATTTTCTTTTATTTTTTATATTTTTTATGTTAAATTTGATTATTTAGTCACCATATTTGGTGAATTTTGTGTTTAATGATGTTTGGGATTGAAATTGATGTTTTGGGTATGTTAGCATCTACTTTTATTGTTTAACAAATACAAATTTTAAGTCATTAGTCATTACCCTCTCAAATTTTAAGCATCACTATACTATGAATATGTGTTTGAACTTGGATTAACTACTTTTTTTAAAAAAGATTTTACTATATTTTTTTAATTTATGTTAGTTTTTTTTCCTTAAATTAATGTTCGATGTGGCTATTCTAGATGATACTCATACTGCCACTGTGAAGTATATAATATCGTTATCTCACCAAAAAAATGGACCTCCTTTCGTTTGTGTTTTTTGCCCTTCACTTTCTCTACTTAATTCATAATTGAATCCATTGGGTTTTGTGTTTCAATATTTTCCTTTTTTGTTTGTTTCATAATTGATTATGCAGGTTCATGGGAGATTGGTAGGTGAAGTGATGAGGTATTGTATATTTCTTCTTCAATTTTATGTTATTATATTTTATCATTTGAACCGAAAAATTGTTCATTAAATGAATCAAACTAGATATGTATGCTCTAGCCTCACCATTTTCCTATCTATTCATTAATCACTTACCAAAAAGGAGAAATTGTCATCGATGAAGCCAAATTGTCTTTTTTTCTTCAAATTTTTAGATGGGTTGTTAAATTTTCTATTTTGAAGGTAGTCTATATAATTAATATTGGGAATGCTGAGATCCTCTTCTTAAATTTCTTCTCTTTATCAACTAATCAAAGAATTTGAAGCTACTCACAACGTTATTGTTATATTTGAAGCCATCCCTTCCAGCCACTTGGTATATCACCTATCTTTATAAATCTGTTGTGTCTCTGATTTTTGTTTGGTTATGTGTATGTTACTAACAGTGACTTTAAAATAATGTCTATATATTTATGGTTTTTGTTGTGATTTAATTTAATTATGTATTTGAGTGAGATCTATAAAACATTATCAATTTAAAGGCTTATTATATTATGGGATTGCCATTTTAGTTTTGTTTTTACTTAATTGAATTTTTTAATGTTTAAATGTACTAATGAAGAGATATAGAAACCACGTGTGATATTAGTGACTAGTGATTAAATGATTTTAATAACTTGAAGTTTGTTAAATATGAGTATTATAATGTGACCATCCACTGATTTTAATAACTTGAATTTTTTTGTTTGTTTTACTTGATAGAGGAAGTCAAAGTTCTCTCGTGGATTTGGTCATTACAAAGGCTTAAAATTCCTCCTTGCCTCTATTATGAATGGTGTTGGGATCCTGATGATTGTTTAAAGAGTTAGGTGTGTAGTGGGGTGTGTGTTTAGCTTGGTTGTTGGTGGTTTCTGGGTGCTGTTTTGGTGTAGTTTGCTGTCAGTGCAGTGGCTGCCAAGATATGTTTTTGGTTTTGTTTGTTGTGGAACATGTGTTGTGTTTGGTTTCAGCCTTGGTTTTTTGTCTTATTGAGTATGTTCCTGTTTGTGAAATGTGAGGGGGTTGCCACAAGCAACAATAAAAGAAGAATCAGGAGGCAATAATACACCAAATGATAGAAATCAAGAAATTGAATTAGTGGTGCTTTTAGACCTGGTGTTCTCACAGCTTTGATGGGTGTTAGTGGAGCTGATAAAACTACTTTGATGGTTGTTTTGGCTGGTAGGAAAACTAGTCGTTATATTGATGGGAGCATAAAAATTTCTTGTTACCCTAAAAAGCAAGTAACATTTGCTAGAATCTCTAGCTATTGTGAGCAGAATGATATCCACTCCCTTCATGTTACTGTCTATGAGTGCTTGTTGTATTCAGCTTGGCTTCGTTTACCAGCAGAAGTTGATTCCAATGCCAGAAAGGTTAGCATTTACTGTTCAAGCCACCATATGATTCTCCCTTTTACATATTTTTTGAAGTCCTTGTTTAAAGATATGAAATATCTTAAGATATCTTCACATTATGTTTGCGTATCATGAATCATCTCATAAGATTAGTTTCCTATCTTAGCATCATATTCGATTAGGATTATAGGTCTTGTACCCATATAAGTAAGGGTTAGTAACATTTAGTCTTTTGTATCATATTCTCTTGTCTTTATTATTATGATTCAAGTCTTTATTATTTCTCTTATACTAATCATATATAAAAATCGATAACTTCAACTATTCTAAATAACTTAGCTTTCAAACTTAAACTTGTTATTCTTACTTTGAATCTAACAAATACTTGTAGATGTTCATTGAGGAAGTTATGGAACTAGTCGAGCTGAATCCGCTGAGGAACTTACTGGTTGGTTTGCCTGGTGTGAGCGGTCTTTCAACCGAACAACGCAAAAGGTTAACTATTTCAGTTGAATTAGTGGCCAATCCATCAATAATTTCCATGGATGAGCTTACATCTGGATTAGATGCTAGAGCTGCTGCAATTGTTATGAGAACCGTTAGGAACACGGTTGACACAGGAAGAACAATTATATTTGAATCTTTTGATGAGGTAAGAAATGATATAATGAAATGAACGTATTTATGAAAATTTCTTTGCTAATGTGGACTCTAATCTAATATATGTTACATGTGATTCTAGTTATTCTTGTTGAAGAGTGAAGGACAAGAAATATATGATGGGTCATTAGGTTGTTATTCTTATCAATTGATCAAGTATTTTGAGGTTGGATTTGATGCAACTTAAATTCAATTTTACTTCAACAAGTGAACAACCATAATTCTTGAATCATCCTTTACTCATTTTCTTATATTCTCTGTTGTCTAGAGTATTGAAGGAGTAAGTAAAATAAAAGATGGATATAACCCAGCAACATAGATGTTAAAAGTGACAAGTCCAGCACAAGAAGTTGCATTAGGTGTTGATTTTCATGAGATATACAAAAATTCTGAGCTATATAGGTAAGACATAATATACAATTGTAAGGGCTAGACAAAGTTCAAAGCATATGTGTGATAATAAAATAGTCTAGTAAAGTTAATATGTATGAAGCTTTAGTGATCCTTTGAACTAAGCTTTAGTATGTATGGCTTTATAGGTATTTTGTATTAAGCTTTTGTATATGAATTAAGCTTTTGCTACATGCAGGACCTTTTATTATGATTTTGTGTTTGGTAATAATAATTTTTATTGATTAGATATCTAATTGGTCTCCAACTGTATGAAGCAGATTTGGTACTGTAGTAAGCTTGCATAAAAATTATAAAAAAAACTATCAGTATTTTTCACATCGGTGGGCATGTTAGCCGATGTGAAACATACATATTTGCCATCAGTTTCAATGGTACAGCCGATGTGAAAACCTTTTATGTAGTATTTAATTCTCACATATCAAATCTATGATTACCTGCCCGATGTGGAAAATGACTTATCACATCAGTTCCGTACCCGATGTGAAATGTTACAGACATACAACCTCACCCTTAGTCACATCGGGTGGGAACCGATGTGAAATGTCGATTTCAACTGATGTTAAATGTCATTTCTGTAGTAGTTGACCACGTTATTATTTATAAAAAAAAAAAAAAAAAGCTGCATCACTCAGCCACTACACCACTATATGGTTTTATGATCCTAACATATAAGTGAATTGAACAAAGTGATCAGAGATGTCAAGGGGATCGACCCCACTAACCCCAATCCAAGCAAGACAATACTAGTCCTACAATTTTTTTATACAACTTGTCCTTCATTTCTACGCATAACAGATATATGCTTTAAGCCTTTATTTTTATACTCAATTTTTTTTTTATACTTTTAACTCACATTTTACCTTATAGCAATATATTTTGAGTTCATGCTTCTAATTTATTGAATTGCTAAGTACATATATTTTTAATAAACTTGTTCAAATGCCTTTGGAAAAAATACAATTTTTTAAATATATTTGTGCTACAATTCAAATTAAATTATTAATATTTATTTATATATGGTGTGAATTTGTTTATACCTGATATATATATAAACACACACCCTAATTTAAATTTAAAGAATTAGCTTGTGAAATTATGTTAATTTGTCTACTAAGTTTTGATATTTTATAGATGTCATAGTTTTTTTAATTTTAATAGATCGAGTCATCTGGTTCAATCCAGTTTTATACATATACAAATTTTTAATATAGACTAGGTTATATAGTCGAGTCATCCGATATTATACTGTTTAGTCTTGCGGTTTAACTAGTAAACTGATTGTTCAACCAACGACCCAGTGAACCCATGACTTTGTCGGGTTGATGGTCGGTCCAGTTTTTAAAATATTGGTTATACTTCACGTTTGAATAAATTAGTTCACAACTATAAGAACTTATGTATATTGAAATAGTAAGGAATTAATCATGAGTTGAATGTCCTTGTGAACCCAGCTCAATTGGTAAGGACAATATATAATATATGCAGTGGTTGGGGTTCGAAGTCCGGACACTCCACTTACTCACCTTAAATGTGAATTTTTAGCCATTGAGGTCCTTGACCATGTACTATGTCATAGGCTGATTTTTTTTTGTATGAGCTAGACGTGTCGCAAAAATGATATGACATATTAGCATGTTTAAAAGTCTTTTTCAAATGAACATATTTAAATAAACATTAGGATCATTTTTAAATAGGCCGAAGAACTAATAGACCAATGATATTAATCCTTTTGATATTTCACATGACATTTTAGAGAATTTAACTATATATGATATTAAATTTCAGTTTTATTTTCTTATATTACATTGAATTATGTGGAAAAAATAGGTACACTAATAAATCTAAATTACTACAAAAATTAACAAATTTATAATTTAAATTGAAGTACGAAATTTAATTTATTATAATAATAGTAATAAAAAATTATTCATATTTTTTTAAGTAGGCTGACCTATTAAGCCTAAAAGGTTTTTCTTATGATCCACGGGTTGGACTTTTTAACTAAATAGGCATCTAAAAAGACCTTAGTTTCCCTATATTTAACAAAAAAAGATTAGTCTGACTTTACCTGATGTAGGCTAACTATAGGCTTTTGTTGGTCGACTTGATCTATTCCCATCCTATCGGTATCCAACCAAACAACATACACCCTCCGGTCACTATTATAAGCAAAAATATATTTTTTTAGGTTCATTTAGTAAATGATGTATGTGGTCCATTAAATAGACCACATAGACCACATACATCATTTATTGAATGAATCAAAAAAAAGTGAATTTTTGCTTATAATAGTGACCGGAGGGTGTAGTACCTAAGAATTTACCTTATTTTTTATGAAGGTTTAAGAAATAACAGAAGCTAACCAAATAAATGGCCACTTGATTATTACTGAAGTCTCATAAATTAAGAAGTCACGTTACTATTTGATTAATTGAAATCTAGTCTAGTCATTCACTTTGCTGATGTGAACAGATGGGACCGGGTTGTTTTCGAGTCCGACTCCGCTTCTTTAGTGCAGACTTTATCGTCTCCGGGCCATGGTGATTCAGAATTTTGTGCTATTGTTTCAAGTATTATTTATCAGTTATCTTTACATTCCAACTTCGAGGTGAAGTTTGTTAGGAGACAAGCGAACATGGTTGCTCATGCTTTAGCTAGGGCGGCCTGTTCTTGGGCTAGTCACTGTATTTTTTATTTCTATCCTTCTTGTATTGATCAATGGTTGATTAATGATAGTTAATTTTGCTTTGGTAAAAAAAAAACTTTTCATTCATCAATGAAAATATAATAGAAAATTTGGTTGTTCCAATGTACATCTCCGTCCCAAAATGTAAGTAAAAATTGGTCAACAAAAGTTAATGTATTTTGTTCAAAATTTGTACCATATACATCAACTTATATTGACCCATTTTTACTTACATTTTCGGACGGAGGGAGTACCGTATATAAAATAGAAAATCAATGATTTTTCAAAACTTTTCAACAAAAATAATATCGAGACAACATAGGTTTCCAAGACTTACATTTGATTCCTTTTCTACAAAAGTTGGTCATAAGTTCCTTGCACATTTAGAGCATCCATGGCTGAACGAAAATCCATGTTCATAATAGCCACTTTTTTCCTCAAAGATAAAAAAAAAAAAAAAATCCTTCCACCGCTGATTGGTGACAAGACTTCGATTGTTCAAAGGCAAGGAGTACTATTTTTTTTCTTCTTGTTAACGAGTGTCTCTAGTACACTCTTTAATCATTTTAAAATAAGTAATTATTCTTTAAAAAGTTAAATATTTTGATTTCCAAGACATTGATTGCATGTATTTTTATAAATAATGTATTTACTATTTATAGTCTTTATAGAGTGTCCTAGGGGCACTCATTAACATTTCCTATTTTTTTAGTTGTTCTTGATAAAAATAAAACTCAGAAGTTAAACTCAGAAGGAGGGGGGCAGACATTGTTCATTTTGGTGGAGGACGGTGTGCAACGTCTGTGGGGGGGATTGGTGAGGGAGTTGGGAATTGGTTCGACGACAACACACAAAGGGTGGTTGGTGATGGTCGTCACACTATGTTCTGCCACGACAATTGGGTTGGGGGAAATTTCGTTGAGGATTAAATTTCCCCGCCTATTTGACTTGGCCGTGAACCGGGAGACCTCGGTGGAGGAGATGGAGAGGCTAGGGTGGGCGGATGGGGGAGGAGCATGGGTGTGGACACGTCGTCTGTTAGCTTGGGAGGAGAAAGGTGTGAGGGGGTGTTCCGATTTATTACATAACATTGTTTTGCAGGAACAAGTTCTTGACAAGTGGAAGTGGTTGCTTGATCCTATTCATTGTTACTTGGTGCATGGCGTATATCGCTTTATTACTACGTCCGATGAACCTGTGGTTAGGAACCTTGCTGACGATGATTGGCACAAGCACATCCCTTTGAAGGTGTCTCTGTTTGTGCGGCGTCTTCTTTGCAATAGATTACCGACTAAAGACAATCTGGTGCAAAAGAGTATTCTCTAATCTACAGCGCTTGCGTGTGCAGCTGGTTGGGGTATTTCCGAAACGGCATATCATCTTTTCATAGGTTGCGGGATTACTGACAGTGTTTGGAACCATGTGCGGACTTGGATAGGGATATGTTCGGTTGCTCCTAATGAGCTTCGACATCATTTTGTTCAGTTTTCCTATATGGCGGGCATGTCGCGATCTTCACACATATCCTTTAAAGTTGTTTGGCTTGCTTGTGTTTGGGTTCTTTGGAAGGACAGGAATAACCGTAAATTTAAAATACGGCTTCAGATCCATTTGTTCTCTTTGATAAGGTTAAGCTAAATTCTTTTTTGTGGTTGAAATCAAATCAGGTGTCGTTCAATTACAGTTATCATGACTGGTGGAAACATCTGCTTCTTTGTATGGGTGTCCACATGTAATTATTTTTGTTGTTTTTTGATGGTGTCTTCGCTTTTTTGGCACCAGTGACATTGTATCTCTTTTGGGCGCTTCTCTCTTTGCTTGTATGGGATGAATCGCCGTTGTTATTAATACATCTCATTTTGGCTCGATAAAAAAAAAAAACTTTTCTTGAAATTTTTTAAGTCTTGTAATTTAGTCCTTTTGTCAAAACTCAAGGTATTGTAAACTAAAGTTGTGAAATCCAGCATCTTTATAATTGTTACTTGAACCTAAATTAAATTATGAGGAAAAATTTAAAAATCAAACACTATTACGTACAAATAAAATTGAAAGCTTAAAAGTAACATATAATTATTGTTTTATGTTTTAATAATTTCTCTTACCTATATGCACTTACACCAGAAATCAATACACTTCGGTTTTTGTGATCGTACACACATATATCTTGGACAATCAGCATTTTTTTTGCAATACATTTTATCAGGATCTAGTAAAAAACAATAAAGGATTGTTAGTAAGAGAAGATCAAACAGTGTTCATGTGTTATACAGGAAAATTTGAAAATTGTGTGAAGATATGACTTACTCGAATTGAACTCAGCAAGAAATGAAGAAAGAACTATTATCATTATCAAAGCATAAACAAATTTAAGATTTTGAGCCATGTTTTTCTTTTTTAGATAATTTTAAATTGTTTAGAATCTTTATAAGAAAATGTTATATGGTATTTTAATTACAATTAAATATATCTTAGCACTTTCGGGCTGCAAGAAAGAAAATTGAAATTTTCGTTAAATGTCTCTTGATGACGATCAAAGTTCACTAATATTTTAATTACTATAATTTGTTATTTCTCTCCCAGCCCTTCGTGATAGAGAAGGGAAAATTATGTAGCGCCAAGTGTTAATTTGGAGGCACTAGGAGATATGAACAATAGATAGTGATAGAAGTATACAAGGAAATACTCCTTTCGTCTTAAAATGTAAGGAAAAAATAATTTCTTTTTTGTTTTAAAATATAAGTAAAATAGATAAACTTTTATCCTATTTAATCTTTGTTTTTTTTTTAAAAAAAACCATCTCTTCTAAGAAAAACTTTTTTTTTATTCTCATGAAATTAAATGCAAATTACATTTAATTTTCTCTATAACCAATAACCAATGAAAATTGTTTTTACATCTTCCTGTAAAACTTATTCCAAAGAAAACACAAAAAACTATACTTCAAATTCTTATGTCTTAGTGATGCTGTACGGAAGCAAGGGTTAGCAAGCGCTAAACCTAAAAGAAAACAAACAGGTTGCAAGCGACAAACCTATCATAATAAGGGTTTCCGGAATCCACCAGAATTGAGAGAAAAGTCTCGAATATTATTAATGAATAAAAGTGTACCTCTTAGGCTACATAACAACTGCTTATATAGTGAAAAAAATAACAAACCCGTGGGCCGAAATAAAATAAAACGAAATAATAATAGAAAGTTCTAGAAAATTACAAAGATTTGACTAAATAATAAATACTACTAAATTACTAATAAAACCCTCCTGCATCACTTAGTTTTCTTAATAAGTGTGATTTAATTTTTTTCTTACAAATTGGGACGGATGGAGTATATATGGTTTATGAGTGGGGGAGGAATATTACATGACCCATCTCTTTTGTCTTTATTCCCATATCATTATGGGTTTGTCTAACATGTGCAATATTGCACATCTTAAAGAAACTAAAAGTGTCCCGTGAGCATAGCTCAGTTGACAGGACAATGCATTATTATATGCAGGGGTCGGGGTTCGAACCCCAGACACCCCACTTATTCATCTCATAAGGTGAATTCTAGCCACTAGGCTACCTGACCCAAAAAATAAAAGAAACTAAAAGTAACAACTTTTTCTTGAAAAACAACAATCATTTATTAAAAAGTTAACTATTTAATTTAAATACACAAGTTTCAATACAAAATTACTATTTTAAATTTCTTAACATGTGCAAATTTATACATTACAGAAAAACCTTATTATTATTAGTTGCATTGGTCACATGCGTACATTTTTCTTGTTAATTTCAGTGATTTTCCCCCTTTTCCATTTAGTCCATAACAAATTATGAGAAGAGAAATAATTGCGATGAATCATGAAGAAAAAAAAATTAGTTGAAAGTAAATGCATTCAAGAGGTAGAAACGATATTATTTTTTAAATTAGAATTGCTGTAGGACAAAAAGTTTTCTTTGGCATTATTTATACATAATAAACATGCAAGACCCAGATTCTAGAATATCATTTATGCAGTTTGACTTGTTTATGTTTCTATTTGTTGTCATTGTGAAAACTTTCTATTCACTTCTTTCTTGTTGGTTTTTCGTAATAGTAAAACTTTGAAGTACTATACAAACTTAAATTTAACCTTGTCAGGTAAATTCCACAAGATTAAAGATGTGAATCCCCAAAGTGGTTTAGGAATTTGAGTAGTTAAAATATATTTATCGAAGAAAAAATTATTTGATTTAAGTATATCACTACAAAAAATTTGATTATTATTGGCAGATTTAATCCCTTAGTAGTGCATCAAATCCCTCAGTAATACACATTACTGGCGGATTTTTTGAGGAAAAACATCCATCAGTAATACTGGCGTCAGTAATGTTACTGACGGAATTTTCCCTCAGTAGTGGTGAAACAGTTATGACAAAACATTATTGAGGGATTATTCCCTCAGTAATAACTGACAGAAAAGTCCATCAGTAATTACTAGCGGAATAATCCCTCAGTAATGTCCTTATCAGATTCATCACATTATTACTGGCAAAATAATCCGTCAGTACTTTTAGACAGATCTGCATTATTGACGAAAATTTCCGCCAATAATGCACAACATACATTTTTTTTTGTGATCCCTTCCTACTTTTTAATTTTAATTAATGAAATAAAATGAATTCAACACAAATAAATTAAAGATATAAAATATTAATTTAATAACACACGAATTAATTAAACAATATATCATCATAATATTTGTAAAATCCATAAATAGTTTTCGTACAAAATCATAAATATTTTAATAATATTCGTACAATCTAGAAAACTAACAAAATAAACTATATATCATAATATTCGGGCAAATTTGATTTTGGTCTCCCTCTTAATGATTTCCCGCTCATATTTTCTCCTCTCCCCGTATTTTAAGGATTTTCTTGTGCCTTGTATCTGAAACTAGATGTACAAAGAAACATGTATAAATTAAATACATGTATATATAGCAAACGCAAAGAAACATGTGTAAATTAAAAACATGTCTATCTACTTACTATCTGTATGTTTAAATCTTCAAGATTGACAAAGTGAACTTGATCTCCAATCAACAAGATAGTCAATTTGCACTATTTCACATGAACAGAAGCATACAAACTTGCTAAACTTAAACATTGATATAGCATGTAGCATTAAAAATTTAATCTGGCTATGAAAGGAACATAGTTTTCTCTAACTGTTTCAAACAACTTTTAATTTGCAGCATAAACATATAGAAGATATGAATGTGATTACTTTGTTGAAGTTTGAGGCATTTGAGAAATACAATCAATTAACTGGGGGAACTAATCTTTAAAAAGGGACTGAATGTAGCTAAAAAAATGACAACCTTAAAAATGTGCTTAAGACCAGAAGGTGAATGGGAACACCTCGGAAAAATATGATGCGAACAGTCAGTAATTTTATCTGGCTGGGTAAGTTTCCGGAAATACTTTACAGACCTCATAAGAGGTATATGTATAGATTGTTCCTTACCAGCTTGGTAAAATGTCTAGAAATCAAAGTGGGAATCTAAAGATCAAATTCAGTAAACAACAAAATTAATTTAAATTAACCCTTTGATTTCAAATACTCCTGCAAGATGGTTTGTGCATTCAAATTTTACTTTTGTATCATACAAATATATATATCGTAGAAAATGAAGACTTTATAGAGTCTCCATCTTTGCAATATGTTTCAATCTATATTTTATAAATAAACACAATCACACAAATAGAGATGTAAAGAACAACTAGTTAATAATTCACATAATCACATAAATAGACTGCAAACACAAACTAAGTTAAGGTATTGAAAACCATCTCATATTTAATGAGAGGACATTATCATTCATCTATCTTTGCTGAATTAAACCCCAAATATCAAACATTTTAGCCAAAACAACTTCTACAAGTAACAAAAGAGAGTAAGATTAAACATGGCAAGACTAAAAGAAAAATTTAAGGTAATAAGGCTTGGCTTCCAAATCATAGGGCCTACTTTGCACTTCCATGTTCATAAGCCATTTTAAATGGTCTTAGTTATTACTTAATTAGTGTTTATGTTAAATTTATCTTCCTAAATAAAACTAAAATTTCTACATTCTAATTCTGAACCTAAACAAAGCCAATCACAATTGAGCCAAACACAACAAACTACAATTATCTTCCTTAATTATTACTTAAAATATTTATCCAAACAGAGCCAAACTGCAATTGAGCCAAACACAAAACAAACAACTTGTGAGTATGGCTGACGAATAATATTAAACAGTGTTTATGTTATAATACATTATTGACGGATTTTCCTTTCAGATTACCGACGGATATTTTGAGTTATTGACAGATTTTTAATGCACAATATTATCGGCGGATATTAAGTATTACTGGCGGATTATTTCATCTGTCATAACATTACTGACAAATTTATGTTCCTCAGTAAAACAAAGGCATGTGCAGCTGTCCTTCAATATCATTACTGACCGAAAATTTCCGCCAGTAATTAGAGACAGGTTCGTCATTAACATTACTGGCAGATTTATCCGTCAGTAACGTAAATGTCTGAATTATTGAGGGTTTTTTTCCGTCAGTAACGTTATTGAGTGTTTTTTTGTTGTTACTGAGGGGTTATTCCGCCAGTAATGACTGAGGGTCTAAATCCCTCAGTAATGCAATTTTGAATTGGTTAGTAAATAGGAGAATTCTTGTAGTCTATTAGTATTTTGCCTGTCTCCCGAGAAGTCACTTGGTTGAGAGTTTCTCTCTTCAACTTTGAGAAACTCGGTTCGAGTTTCTGCATCCAGGGAAGTATATTAGTATTTTAGTCATTTTCCAATAGAAATTTGGTAAAAAGTTATTTATGCAAAATACATATAGTATTACGTTACCCCAATTTGCAACGAGTAGAAATGTAAATCATACCAAACATAGAAAATGTCACATCACATAAAGTTAATTAGGCTTCATGTGACTTATAAAAGAAGATTTTTTGATCGTCGTACAACAATAAGTATGTCGATTTTTATTAAAATGTTAATTATTGAATCCACAGAGATCGCGCTTAGCTTAATTTTTGCTCGTAATGACATAATTTTCAACAAAGTTTTGTAAAAATATTTTGGTGACTTGAATCATAGTAAACTGAAACATAATATATAGATAAATATGTGCAAGTATTGAATTTCAATAATTATTACTTATATGTTTCCTCTTAATGAATTGTATACATTGTATTCCTTAGATGTAACTCCGCCTATCCCCTAGCATACATCTCCATCGTTGTTTAACGATTCGAGATCCATTGATATGCATAACCCAATTATAAGGGATAGATTGAGAAGTATAACTATTAATATATTAATAGCTACTTACATCCAATATGTTGATAGATGAGGTCTCAGAACCAAGTTTGTCTTTCCAAAAAAGCATATTCCCATGTCTCTTCGCTCTTGTGTAGCTTCCTGTCCGTAGACGATGGAGGTATTAGACAACCATCTTTCAAAAAAACAACACTATGCAATCAAAACAGGTAAATTTTGCTCTGTTGCATACATATTAAATTGCAAAACTATAAACCCTAAGCTCTTTTATTTATTTTATTGTTCCCAAATAAGTATCACGAATTGTTTGGTTGAAACGACAATCCATGTGGATACGATACTTTACTTACAGTTTATTACTTGGTAAACAATTTGATACACTTGCATAATTCGACCATCAGCTTCCATATAAGATGTCTTAGGAACTAGGAACATAATTTCTCCTTCTGTAATGTCTTTCTGAGGCCTCTTGAATCTTCATTCTTGATCTTGCCAAGGTATTCACAAGTATTCAGATGTCTTGCTTTGCTGATTTGCATAGTTTCTTCGTGAATTACATCAAAACACCTTAGAATTGCTGTGTTTCGGGAAGAATAGAATTACATGACTCAAATATAGAAAACATTATTAATGTCCCGAAATCGTAAACAATTGCTCTAATACTTCTCTATTATTGATGTAAAACTTACTGAAAATGACTGAAAAACATGCTAAGAGTAACGTAAGTTGACCTGTCATCAATAATCATTCTCATAGAAGATAGTCATTCTCATAGTATACTCAATGTTTTAAAAACTAGACCGGATCGGCAGTTCCAAATGGGAACTGAGGGATAATCGATCAAGTTTGGCTATTGGAACGGTCATGCTAATGAGCCGGTGAAAACCTGAGAAAACCGGGGAAAGCCCAATGAATTGATGGTGTGCCTAAACTAGATAGTTCAATGCATGATTGATTGTTGACTTATCATTTACTGTGTTATTATTAATAAAAAAATTAAAAGCTGCATACCTAGTGTTTACTGTGATTTTTGGTAAACAAGCACTGGTTATTATAATTGTTACTTGTCAGAGTGCTAACGTGCCTGTTGGAACAAAAGGTGTTTCACAAGCCACTTATTGAGTTTTGACAATAACAAGGTATTAAAAATAATCAATTGGATATGCTAAACAATTTGTTCAAGT
>Ga0315915_1005521_pt1 | contig 15766 bp, 6 predicted proteins | sample MpolbnodulesMG_FD_207738 | JGI IMG/M metagenome (GOLD analysis project Ga0315915, IMG submission 207738) | Medicago polymorpha root nodule microbial communities from Los Angeles, California, United States - branched nodules | ecosystem: Host-associated > Plants > Roots > Nodule | place: USA... | reverse complement strand
AGATGAATAAGTGGGGTGTCCGGGGTTCGAACCCCGGCCCCTGCATATAACAATGCATGTCCCTGCCAACTGAGCTATGCTCACGGAGACTGAGTTGGACCCTTCTACTCCCTACTTAATACTATTACATTTACTATTGAAAAAAAAAAGAAACTGAAATATTGCCAAAACATAAAAAGTATATATAGCCATGATACAAATTACAACTAAACATTGTACCAAAAAAAAAAAAAATTAAACTAATCAGAAGCATTAACCAACTTCAAGCCAAAAGTATAATCCTTACAATGTCTAATATAAGGAAAAGAAGAACCAACATCTTCAATAGGCTTTCTGTTGCAATAGTGTAAAGGAGGATAATGATAACAAGGCTCCAATGTAAACTCACGTTCACAAATCTCGTTACTATAAACCGGATTATAAAGAATCCATGGTCTTGAATTTCCCAAAGCCTTAGCAACATAACCGAAAGTAGATTGATAAGTAGTCACCAATACATCCGATAAACTTAGTAAATAAATATCAACCCAAGCCTTCATATTATGCTTATTATCATTAAACTTTTGTTGCTCTTCACCACTTGGTTGATAAACCTCAATTACTTCCCCGCTAACTGTTGATTTATTGATATACATCATCTTTAAATTTTCACCATAATGTCGATATAGAGACGATACAAGAACAACCTTCATAATAATCTTGTTTTTGTCACTAGAGGACAATGAAATGTTTTTGGTACCAAGTACTTTTGGAAGTAACTTGTTCCCTAATGTGCAATTCAAAATTTGATTCATAACAACTTGGTGTGGAGTTAATTTAGGATCAACCACTCTAATTTGAAGTCCTATTCTCTCATTTGCTTTAGCGAGGTTTTGTTGATAGAAACTAGTGATTAGTTCCCATGCTTCATTTGAAGGGTGAAAAAGGTAACGTCCCAAATGGTGAAAAGTTGAGGTGATTTCTGGAAACATTTTGTTTAACTCTTTTTTGAAAATTGGTGTCATGAAAAAAGAAGGTACAAAATACTGACCGGCTTCCAAAAACAAAAGAGGTATATTACTTAGAAGAAATTGGTTGCGGTCACAGTGGAAAAATCTCTCTTCAGATGTAGGACTATATCTTAAATTCACATGCATAACCGATGGCAAATCTCCATTTAACATATTAGTCCTATTCATCTTAATTGTGCTTTGATATGTTTGAACATTTTCTGCATTCCAAAAAGGGAATTTTTCTGGTAACAACCAAGTTGAATTCAGAAATGGTTCGCAAAATAAACCTTCTTTGTCTTTCCCAAACTGTACGAGCATAACGCGTTCCGTTAGGAGCGCGTAAAGAAATGATGAAGCCATGCTAATTATTTGGTTACCTAAACCATTTGCAGGTAACCAAATAATGTATTTGCATGTTGTTGTTGCAGCAGAAGTACCATTTTTCTTAGATTTTGTAATTTTTTTCATGTCTTCATTGTAAGCTCTAGTGTTAGGTCCACACCTTCTATGAAGTTCTTCATATTTTCTTAGTTTAGATATCAAATATGGAGAAGGTTTGTGATAGAAATGAGATTGTAACCTGCTTACACATGATGCTTGATCAAATCCAGAAACTAAAAGTCCGTCAAGCAATTTCTCTTTCTCATCATCAGTGATCTCTTTTGGTGGAGTTGAAGTTGAATTTGTCAATGAAATATTTTTGGAGCCTGTAGATTTTGTAGAGAATATCTTAGTGAAGTTCTTACTGAAGTCAAATATACATAATGCACTTGTAAACTAGATTGAATTTTGGTCCTTAAAAATCATAGTAATAGACTGAGTAACCGAAGTTAAATGAAAACAAACAATCAGGTGACAACTAGAGTACCCATGGAATAATGATGAGTAATTTACCTCAACCAATGAACATTCATCTTTTTAGATGGTATCCATGAACTATCTTGACCCCACCAATAAATTACTCATTTTTATTGGTTGGTGGGTAAATTACCCACAATTTTTCAAAGGTAATCTAGAAAAAAAACCAAGCAATTAAGAAAACTTATGCACAAAAAAGTGTTATAGAATACTTACCTTTGAAATTTGTGTCATTCTTGTCTCTTCCTCCAAAGTTGTCATGTGTTACATTTTGTCTCAATCCAAAATCATTAGGTGTAACATTTGACCCTCCACTTGTAACGTTCTTATGAGTCATTCCTCCCATTGACATGTCTTTTGAAAACCTCTCAAATTGCCCAAAAAATGAGTTTTGGTACATCAAAGTAACCATGATAACCGTAGGGAAAGCTATCAAACACACAATAATTGACTTTTTGAGACTCATGGAGCTTGCTTCCATCTTGTGCTTCATGGTTTTAAGCATTTGACGTGCCCTTTAAAATTGCCAAGAACAATATGTACATAATCAAGCTCCAAAACTAGTAATGAAAACAAAATGTAAATACAGTGGACTGGAGGGAGAGGAAATCAAACCATCATTTAAGAGATAGCATGAAATTCACACATCGAACAAATCAGAGAGATTAAATCAAGATCACAAAGTTTTTGTTTTTATAAAAAATTTAGGGTAGGGGAATGATATTCTGGTCAAAGTTTAAAAGACCACTCAAAGAACACTTGGAACATTTATCTCCTCCAAGGGGATTAGTAGGTCTCGAACACGGACCTCGTATCGAAGACATTCTTTTTATCACTACGTCAGCCCTTTTGAGTTTGAGATCACGCTGTTTTGATTTTTAGTTTGTTTTTAAAGTTGATTTTACTATACTTCAACAACACATCAAACTCAATATAGAAAATCCAACTTCGAATGAATGTTTTAGTGATAATATCAATAAATCATGTGTAAATGTGGTTTTACATGTTAACAAATCACACATCTATGATTACGGACATCGAACACAACAAAAACACTGATACTCCGATACAGCTAATAATTTTAAAAAATTACATAATTAAGTGTAATTACAAGTGTTGGTGTCGTGTTGGTGTCTAACACGACTCGTGTCCGACACCAAGACATGCCTAATTTGAGGTTTGTCCGTGCTTCGTTGTCACACATGTAACAAGAAAAAAAATCACACTGAATGAAGAAAAACATAAATCAAATCAAGGAGGCAAAAGGGGATGATTACCTCAGCTCCACAAAACAACCTTCTTGGTTTTGCAATCAACTTTTTCCAAAATACACAATTGTATTGAAGGCTACTTCATATTTAACATTTTAATTTTAATTTGTGTGATTTAATTTGAGTTATAGAATAGTGATTGCCATCATTAAATGTTTATACGAAATATCCTACGCTTTTAATGAGGTCACAAATAAAAAATATTACAATTCTTAAAATATACTCGTACATATAAAAATTAAAGCATAATTTGTAGATTTACCATGTTTGAAAAACTACCTTTTATTTTCACAGTTTAAAATAGCATTTTATTAATGAAAAAAACGCACCTATGAAGCATTGTCCAATGCTTCAAAAATAAATGAAGCATTGTCCAAGAATTCACATAATTGCGTAAATAAAAGATTCACATAATTATTCCAGTTAAAAATAAGGATTCACATAATTATTCCAGTAAAAGAACAAGGATTCACATGATAATTCCAGTCAAAAAAATAAGGATTAACTTTAAAAGTCCCACCCACATGCTTGGCAATGACGATCAATGGTAGTTTATACTTTATATACAAATATTCACTCCTCAACCCAATCAAACGTCTTTTATAAAAAAAACAAAATAGTGAATGGCTTATACCAAATGAACAATACTTTAAAATATGGTGTAACTTACTTGAGGGTGAAAAACAACATTAGCGATTTCACTGGGGTACTTTAAGGTGTACTTAAGCAATAATAAATCACTTTTTGTTAAAAAAAAAAAGCAACATAATAATAAATCACTTACTAGAGAAAGGGAAATACTTGCTCCTGCGTATCCCCCGATCGGCACACCAGAAAAATCAAAAGAAGCAAATTTCTGTTTTCGGTATCTATACTATATATAAAGAAAACAACATTTCTGTACTTTTGTTTTGAATTTTTCTTACCAGAAATATCCTCAATTTTCAATACAAATAACACACGTAACAAATAGATATGAATATTTTATTTGTTTCTTTTTTTACCTTTATCATTTAAAAAGTGTAACAATATATTTATACTTACTTTTTCATCATTCCAATTATACCCTTAAACAACTTTTTCTATAATAAAATTGTTGTTGGTGTCATTAAAAAAAGAATTTAGATTATATTTGTTTTGTTATATTGTATTATTGTCGGTGTTGTTGAAATAGATAATCATGATTAATTTGATTTTTTATAACTTGAAAGCAACAAACATTTATATTTTTTTAGTTTTAATCAAAACCAAAATTTCATAAAAAAGTACCGTTCATAATTTTCAAACGTTAGCGCAATAATTTTTTTTTTAGTTTTAATCAAAATCAAAACTTCATAAAAAACACCGTTCATAATTTTCAAACGTTGATGCAACAAAAAGAGCGGAAAGACGAGCACGTGAGTGCCTGTCTTTTCGCTAGTATAAATAAACACGGTGCTTGGAGAAAATTAAAAAGTCGTGGGTTGATTAATTTTTTATTTTCTAATTTTATTTATAAAATAAAAACATATAGCATTGATAATGAGTACGTAACAAAAAAAAATCATCATTCCTCTCACAAAGCATTATCATTATTTGCTTAAGTTTTTTTAATTTTTTTTAAGATGAATATTGTACATTATCTATCTATCTATTAGTTATAGATCCAAGTTAGTCTTGCTCAGGGCCGGCTGAAAGGGGCTGAATATAATTTTGGAAGTCAAATTTTTTAAACATTTTTGCGTCTACCTCTGTTCGTAGTTGTTAATGGAGAGCTGTGTACTTGTAGTTTATGTTGCAAATTTGATTTTAAAAGGAGTTATTTTATTGGTTATAGTATCTTAAATTCCTTTTTTCTCTTAAAATTTCTATTAGTATAATGTTAGTTTTTTGAAATATATTAAGACATATCGTATGTAACCAAAATATGCAAAAGTAATTTATATTTGTATTAGAATTCAATATTACCTTTATATTTCAAGGTTTAACGATTGATAAACAATGTTTATATTAATGAAACTAAATTTTTGTTTAAAAAAGTTTTTGTACTAATGGGGTTGAGTCTAACGAACGGAGTTAGACTCTCGTTGCCTTACCAATCAATGTTTGAACTCTGATTGGAAGTGATGTCCATATTTAGTGTCCAACATGCCTCAAATAAAATTACAGATTAATGTTCTTAATTTTTATGTTTACCTGTCAAAATAATTAAAAAGCCTCAATTTAAAATTCGTTTTAGACCTACAAATGCATTGGGCCGATCTGGTCTTGCCACCCTAAACCATAACCTTAATGCACAAAACTCCTAAAAACATGTGCACTTAAGCCTCTAATCCTGCCTTCTTCCATCAGACCCTCCTTGGCACATGACTCTGAGGTTAATTACGTGCATGAATAGCCACACCAATCGCTCCATCAGTACTTTTATGCTTGACTCGTCGGTTAAGGTGCAATCACAAATGATAAAGTAAACAGGGTTGAATAATTCAACTGGTTTAAGTTATTGGTTAAGGGATTGGGAGATCAGGGTTTAAATTCTGACAAGAAAAAAAAAACTCAAATGACAAAGGAGATACTTCTCTCTACCATTTCATATAAATCAAATCAAATATGTTACAATCAGAAGTATTGTTTAATCTCTTCAGCCTTTCATTTACTTTTTTGACATGTCTTTGTGCCTTTTTTTATGTCAATCTAATATTATTTTTTTGTCGTCATAGCTGTAGGGGAGATGTTGCTGGAGTTTCGCTCAATGCTGGATGACTTCGCACCATGGTACTTTGCTAATACAATCAACTCTCCTGTGAATTTTAATTTAGAACTCTCTCTTGGCGTTTTGTTTCAAAAAAATTATGGTGTTTTTATTTCTTACTTTGAAGTATATATTGGTTGGACTTTTTTTTTTTTTTTTTTTTTTTAAGTTTATATTTGCTTTATAAACTTTTTTTTCTCTCTTTCTTAATATGCAGGTAATTTACCCAGCCATGATTATTGAGTGCATGTGGCTTAATGAGAATAAAATCTATTTTAATTTATAAATTTTATATGTGAGATATTTGCATTGAGGATCGTCATTGGTGTTGGACTTGGACATCACAAATTGTGTTTGAACAGTATGTTGTTTTTGTTATCGCCAAGTTTGATGCATGTAATTGTACTTCCAGAAAAATGGATGAGAGAATTTATCAAACTGAGTATTGCTTCAAAGGTTGGTTGCATCATGAATCTATCAAAATGGTTGAGAGAATTTATCATATGCTCTTTCTATGCGTTTTTTCTTTATTTCATTTCATTTCATTTATAGTTGTTTCATTTTGTTCCACCTATAACTATTCAATAAGAAATTTGTTAAAGTCATTATTGTTCTTAGTTGTTCACTTCATCAAACCGGAAATTATTTTTATCACTAGAAAAGAAAATCTGTTACACTTTGTTATTATTATATAGCATTGCAGTAGGAGATTGAAATGTAGAAAGATATTGTAGGCTCAAACACTATGCCCATGATGGGTGATGTCTAGGTTTGCACGGTTATAAATAGAGAGGCTAGATCCCCTTTGCTATCACTCTGACAATTTTGCTCATTAGCGGTTTACCCCATTGAAAACCCTAAGTCCAGAGCATGTGAAAGGCAAAGGAAAACTTTGTCTCAAATCTCGGTGAATCCGGTGATCATGGTCTCCAAGTAAGTGTGTTCTATTTATAACCGTGCAAACCTAGGTACCGCCCATCATGGGCCTAGTGTTTGGGTCTACACTATGTTTCTACATAAATCAGATTAAAGAGTATTACTTTTCCCACCCTATAGGATTCTCGCGCGCCCTGCGTTTTTTCCAAAAATGCCCTTGTGCAGTCCGGGTTTTAAAATCCGGATTCAGGTTTACTATTTCAGATTTTATAATCCGGACAATTCCTATGTATAATCAGCCATCAGATTTTCTCACATTTCAGCAGTTTTGAGTTTTGCTTTTAAAAACAACAAAAAAACTAAGTAAAAAAATGCTAAAAACCTGTCAAATAAAATCATAAAAATACCACCAAAAAATTCTAAAAATCAAATAAAACTAGTGCAAATTTTCTCGGATTTTTCCTGAGAATATGAATAATTAAAAAAAATGAAAAATGGGTCTAAACGATGGAATTTTGGATTTTGAGAGACGGAATCCTGTAAGAAGTTTCATCTACGGGAGTCATGGTCCTTGAATTTTTTCTGATTTTTTGGGAAAGTTTCGGAGCAATCCGATCAAGTAGCCCGGAAACCCGATTTTTGACTAAGAATAGGTAACAATGACCCAAAACAAAAGGATAAGAGTTAGGAAGATTAATATTGTCCTTAAAATGGCTATACATGTTACAAACATGTTTAGGATTTGTGTTGATACAGTTCGGATTATATAATCCGAACTGTTTTACCTTGAAAAAAGGTGTTTAGGGGTTTCCCGATTATGTAATTCGGAAACATCATGTAACGCACCCTATTTTTGAAGTTTCCGGATTACAAAATCTGTAACTCCATTTTTCACTCTATAACAAAGGAAAACACCATTCCGGATTATGAAATCCGAAAACCTCAAGGACATTTTTGGAAAAAATACAGGGCGCGAGAATCCTATAGGGTGGGAAAAGTAATACTCCAGATTAAATGCCCAAAATCCCATTATCAATTGATCACTTTTATTAGGACCTAAGCATCATCAAATGGATCACAACATCAATCCATTTTTATTAAAACCAAAACCAACAATTAATTGCAGCCCACGAAATATTAGAAGAAATTCTACCATGAAATTCAAACAATTATTCTTGAAGTAGTGGTTTGGAGTCTAATATTGGCTGTTTCTCAAATAATTAGGACTGAGTATTCCCTGGTCAGTTTCTTTTGTCTTGGCAGTGGAGTTTTGGTGTGTTTGTGCAAATTGTGCTTTAATCACAGCTCAAATTTTTTGATTATTAGATCTAATTCAAGATTGCAATTTGACTTAGCAAATCTATTTGTTTTGTTGCTGGGGTGCATTATTTGGTATTTTTAGCTTTTGATCAGACTACGGTCACTTTTGTACCATATTCATAGGTTACTCTGGCACCTTATATTCTCTAATAAAATTCATTTGGTTTTTGCCAAATTAATACATTTTATGATATCTATTTTATTAAATTCTATGATATAAGTATAATACAGGCATGATAAGTAAGTATTTGAGTTGAGATGAAAACATAAATGAATACTTTTAGTGAATATCAAGTATATGTTCTTTTTCGATCAAAAAATGGTATATGTTCTTTTATGGAGCCGTACATGTACTTTAGAAATTCAATTAATTCTTTTTTTGTCATACCATTTGTTCAAAAACCATAATTGAAGAGACTTTTTTTTTTGTCAATTTAAAACAATTCGAATGTTTAACTATAAAAGTAAATGAAATTGACCCGAGCAACAATATTGATATGAATAATATCAAGGGTTACGCTAACAACGACCTTTAGAGTATTTGTTAAGGAAACAAAAAAATAATAAGTTTGTATTGGATTCAATAATATTTTGATTTTTAAAAAGTTAAATTCATCATTTTTTAATACAATATTTTTATTTTTATCCTCTTAACCTATGTCCTAAGAACTCTCTTTAGCATATTAAATATGATGTAGATGTCCATTTTTTTAGGCTTTTTATATCCCTTAGTTCCTATGAGTAAATGACTTTATTCATTGTTATTAGCATTTAGTTTTACCACTCTTCAATACTATGGTTTGCTAAAGTATATTTTAGAATATGATTGCATTTAGAAGTTTATGTACTAATTACCCTTTTTATCTATGTCTATTGGACTATATATGATTTGTTTTTATGTTTATCATTTGGCTCTATAGTACAAAATGAGAAATTTGGAGCATATGTTATTGGCTTTCTCTCCTACTACTGGCATGTTTTTAACTAGAGTTTTACCCGTTCCCTTGCATGGGGTTACGACTAATTGTGTTTTTCAAAAAAAAAAAAAAACAAATCAATATAAATACTGCGTTGCAATGTGTTTATTTATTCCAAACGAATTAGAAAAATCAGTTAATTGGAATTTACAGTTTTACTTAGTTTGATCGAGAACTTTTTAAAAGTTTTTTTCTGAGTAACTTTTTTAAAGATTTAATTAGCCTTGTTACTAAATATGAAATTTTAAATATAAGAAAGTGGATATAAAGCATATGATAAGTATTCATGTTATCATATATTATTTGTTATTTTAGATAAAACTAATAGAATTTTTCTCAATTTCTTTTTAGAATATATGAAAATTAAAAACAATTAAAAATTGGTCTAAACGATAGAATTTTTTCTGATTTTCTAGGAAGTATCGGAGTAATATGATCAAGTAGTTCAAAAACCGGATTTTTAACTTGGACACGACGGTAAGAGTTAACAATGACCTAAATCATAAGAATGAGAGGAAGGATGATTAATATGGTCGTTAAACTAGTCATCCATGTTATAAACAAGCTCAATTATTGTGCTGATATATTTCAAATTATATAATCTGAATTGTTTTCCCCTAAATTATTAGCACAAGATGGGGCGTTTAGTGGGTGTTCGGATTTTATAATCTGAAAAAAATAAGAAATGCATCATATTTTTGGGGGTGTTAGGATTATAAAATCTGAATTAGTGAAAATCTCATTTTTCCACCCCAAAACAGAGGAAAAACTCATTTCGGATTATAGAATCCGAAAATTCCATGAACATTTTTGTAAAAAAGAAATAGGGCATTAGAGAATATCATAGGATAGAAAAAGTAATAATTTTTTTTTCTTTTCGTCTTTCACGTGGCCCCTTGTACCCCAACCAAACAAAGGGAAAAAATGTCCATCAAGGAAAATAATGTCAGAGATACGAGTTTTTTGCAATATAAATGGAAGATTTTATTCAGAGATGTAAACACAAAATATAATATAGTGGATCCTATCACTTACTAGATTTAACCATCTTTTATCATTCTATAAATAAAAAAGACTCTAACCCATTTAGAATAAAGTCTAGGCTACATTTTCCTCGTTATTATTGGAGTATATCATACTACTAGCCAACAAAATATAGCTTTCACGTAGAATATACTACTAATGATACTAGTAGTCAATTGGAGCTTTTCATTTAAAACTTTTAAAAATCTCATGCGACTTGCTCAATTAAAGTAACCACAAAATAGGACATGGTTTTCACATTTGCTTATCCTTGTAGTATACTTAGTACTTACATCTCACTTTCAGTCGATTATACTTCATCTAGCAAACAACATTTGCTCAACATGTGTGTTGACACCAAATTCAGAGCTGACCTTAATTAACAATGACTATTTTGTTAGGAGAGCGCTCCATTTACCCTTTACAAATCAAATATTAAAGAAGTTGTATACATATATTTTCTTTGACTTTTACCATATATCTCTTGTAGGCTTGCACATGGTACAACATCTACAAAACTGCTGGATTAAAGATAAATATTTTATCTCTACTCCTAATATTTTTTAGGTGAGAGATAGAGAGAAAGGAAAATCAAACTATCCAATTTCGGATGCCAACCCACACATGCTTGCACTAATGGTAGTTGGATCTTTTTGTGTGTGCCAATTTTGAAAAGTGGATTTAAACTATGTCATGCCACATAAAGTGATCCCAACTGTCCTATTGAGTCACTGCAAAAGAAATGAATCATGAGGAGTCAATTTTATGGAGCACAAGAATAAGTCTTGTATCATATATAAGTTGGTTTTAACTATTGGATCAAAAATTTATCATTGAATTAAATGAAATATGATGAATACATGGTGTAAGACTGTATTACTTGTGAATATAGAAGAAGTCATCCTGGAGTGTATGTTTGGTTCTAAGATGACAATAGTTGATTTTGAATGAATTAGTTATGTAAAATTGATACTGACTGAAAATGAGTTTAAGGTAAAAATATTTTTGTTTAGATATATTTCTTTTTATTGTTGTAAACTAGGTATGATTCACGTGTAACTGCAGATACTAATCTTTTGAGTCTTGTGAGACATAAATGAATGACAAACCATTCTTAAAAGTTTTAACACTACTGCATACTCAAAACTGAATTCGAGTCGATGACCAATTTTTATTTGTATTATTTACATACTGCATCTTAAAATATGCTATCCTAAAACGCTCGTGTGTGCCTTGTTGAGGATTAATGATTGTAGCATGCTCTTGAATGAACTTTTTAGCTACTTTCTATCCCAAAATCAAACTAAAAGTGCATTCTCATTGAGACTGATTGGCCAATTTTTTCATTCATGTCATCATTTTCTATATATAATATACCCAACCATTATACTACTTTCATTTTATAGATTATACATACCATTGTGTGCAATGCTTCTTTTTGAAACGCTTGTGTGGGATTATTCTCAATGGGTCAACCTTGACTTTAACCCTCAATTGTGGTTTGTAATAATAGATCGCAATTAAGAATGTAATTGGGTCAAGGAGTGTGGTAGCCGATATTAATCAACCACCCCATTCAAAGAATTAAAAGAAAGGCTTATTGGAGGAAGATAATTTTGCAACCCATATGAAAATAAATCAAGCTATAATAAGATGATTTACAACACTCACTTCAAAGTCAATTCCTTTTTTAAAGGGATTTGTGATTAAAGTTAGGTTATTCCTGAAGTGGATAAACTTTGTTTCATTTTTGAGTGGTTAAAGAATCTATAAGGTGACAAACTTTCATTTTTAGGTTATATTGTATTTTTTATTTTTATTTTATAAAGAGAGCCAAAGTCCATAAAATGAAATGAGTTAGATAAATTTTTATCTCCTAAAATATAACAATTTTGATTTTAGTCTTTAAAAATAAAAACAAGATGTTTTCGACATTCTAAATTTTTCTATTTCGTTTTTGATCTCAAATGATCAGTTTTCATGTTAATGACAAGATCACGACTCTTTTATGTTCAAGATGTTATATTTATTAATTATGATCAATTCCTTTATGTTCAAGAAATATCAAGGACATGTCAATGTCTGTTTATTAAGTTAACTCCTTTTGGTTAAATAAGTTTTTCTTTTTTGGACAATTTTTATGTGTAAATGCACTGACAAGGTCAGAAAACACAAAGTTGACCATCAAAAAGTTAAATTACATACCTTAAAAATTCAAAATAGTTATCTACACATTACTTGTGACTGTAAAGTGTGATAGGAATGCATACTAAGATGAATAAGAGGGTAGACCATAATGTAATTTTATTTAAAATAAAATAAATGTTACTAACATGCAGGGCGGTCTTACCACCCGGCGAGTTTGGGCACATGTCCGGGCTCAATCCATACTTTCTTTGTATCGATACAAGAAACTTGACCTGTAGACTATAGTGACAGCCAAAATCCGTCGCTATAGGGCAAATTTCCGTAGCTAAATGTGCCCATCTGTCATTGCCAAATGTCTTCCACCTTTATCTACGGGCAAACCGTAGGTAATTCTAAGGATTACATTTTAAAAATATTAAGGACATCTACCTATGATTGCGGCTGTCACTAAAACTTATCATATCTTTTAAAATTTTGTTCATGCGGTTTGACAAAAAAATCATATGTATTATGCGGCTGCCACGGATAATAGGTAGGATGTTTATTAATTTATTTTATTTTAAAGAATCTAACCACGAAATTCATCCATACTAAATACTGAAAAGTGTCCCAATATATCAAATATCCCTACAGTACCATTGAATTGTTCTTACTAGACACATAGTAACTAACTAATTTAAGTTGAAATCAATGTTTTTTTGGGGTTTCTTTGACCGGTCGAATTTCTGATCTCAATCTATCCCCTCTTGTGCATACTAGTCCAACGCTTTGTCTACTAAAACCATTTGAATAATTTTAAGCGTATCTTCGTGGGATTTGTTAGAAATCACACACTTAATTTGTCAATATGATTTCTAGAAGTTCCACTTAACATATTTGTGGGTTTGTGGCGGCAACACTATGTTGTTGGGTCATTACATTGTATTAAGAATAAACACATAAGTTTGTATACGTCATATTCATTCAATTCAAATTAAATATATGGATCATCTCATTTGTATGTTATCCAATATCTATTTTTTTATCTAATATACGAGATTTATAACTAACACATCATTACTCACAGAAACTCCACAAATATATAATATTTTAGTGGTTTCATCCACACATCTCTAAGCAATTGTAAGCTTTCTATGCAGATTCACAAGGGAATGCAACTTAACATTTATGAGTTGCTTCCTTAATTGATTTAGTAACGGTTTGTGGACAAAGTTGCATGACGAGGCGAATTTTCTGAGGCTTTATCTTTAAACATTTTAAGTGATCACACCTTCACCATATATTCTCAAGCATGGGCGGTTTCACCACCCGAAGATCTCGGGCACTTGTCCGGGCTCAATCGATACTTTCTTTTTATATATGGTTAAACCAAATAGCCCATTAACCCACTTAAAAAAAATGGGCAAAGTTCAAAATTTCTCACACGCGCGCACAATAGAAAGCCAGAAATACAATTTCTTCTTCAGCTCTCTTCCTCTCTCTTGTCTCAGGCTCAACTCTTTGTCTCTTTTCTTCTTCTTCTTCTTCTTCTTCAATCTCTCTTGTTATTTGGTTGCTAATCTCTCAGTTTTCACTCACTCTAAAGGTAAGTGATTATCCAATTTCTCCTTCCTTCCTTCCTTGTTTTAGGGTTTTAGAATTGGGAATTGTGTTAATTGAAAAATTGGATGTGTAATTTATACAACTTCTCCTTCCTTCCTTCCTTCCTTTTGTAAATTATCATTTACATAGCATTCTATTTTGCACATGCTTTTGTTATTTTGTACATTGCTATTTGCCTGCGTGAAAGGTGGAATTTCAATTTTCATGTGTTATTGTTTGTTATATTATATGGGATTTCATGTGAAATTGTGAATCATCATAATATGTGTGATTGCTAGTATCAACTATCAATTGTGAAATTGTGAATCATCATGTGTTCCTATTCTTTCCAACTATATTGTAGCAGTTTCAATTTCTTCTTCTAATGTCATGTGAAATAGATATGATGAATTTCTACCCTTTGTTTAAAAGCTAAAAGCATGACAGAGCCTGATGAACTTAATTGTTATTTTTTAAACTTGCTATTTGAATTGAATATTAACTTTGAATCATTAAATTTCAGAGATGAGGAGGTTTTTGGTTGATAGAACAAGTATTGAGAATGTGAATGTTGTGCAACCGGAAGCCAAAGTAGAACAACCACCACCTAATAATGTGGCCAATGAGTTTAGTCCAAATGAGATTGTGCGTGATCCAGGTCTTAGGAAACAAATCCATGCGTATGATCCGGATATTCAAGACCAAGTGAGGATGGAATATATATTAAAGGGTCCAATGCAACCAAATTTGCCAAGTTTTCCTCGTACTCAATTTGGGAGTGCTTCAAGAGCGTTTTCTAGATCATGGTATAACAAGTATACACGGATTGAATACAGTGAGTTCAATGATGCAACTTATTGTTTCTATTGCTTTCTCTTTAAAAAAACCCTGAGAGGGCCGAGCACTTTGGTTTTGATGTCCAAGAATTTTGTGTTGCTAAAGGTATTTAGGTGACCGGTGCCAAATATGGATGAAGAAATACCGGTTCGGGGTCGTTCAAGTCTATAATGGAGGACTGTCATTAATCTTCACTATTACCGTGCATAGTTTTTTTATGTTGCTATTGACAAAATATGTGTGGAGATGGATCACCGCTTTAGTGAAGGAAGTAACATTGTGCTTGATTGCTTCGCATGTCTTGCTCGTCTTGCTGATATTTATCATGCATACTTTTCTTATAATAGTCGTGAAACAAAAAGGGAGCAACTTGACACTTATGTACTTCAAGTGAAAAGGGATGCATTAAAAGTTTTCATACAATTTTCCTTAAAAAACAAGTTTTCAAACAATTTTATTTTCTGTACTTAGTTTTTTATACATGTAGTCTAGTTCCCTCCTTACATTACATGGACACAAAAAACAAGTCCATACTTTACATGAAATGAAAGTTCTGTATATAATAGCAAGAATATGCTAAGCACTAGGAGTGCCGGTTCCCTTCCATCTATGAAAAATAGTTCACTTTTTGACAATTTATAAAGAAACATTTCTTTTTCTTTTTCAGTTGAAAAAAATGTAGAGATATTATTTCATTCATATAAAAGGAAAAAGATATCCACGTTAAGATATACACGCACATACAAATTTAGGAACATTTGATATTCGCTTACCATTTTTAGTTATTATAGGAATCTCCCTAAAAAAAATTATTATAGGAATCTGGAATATAATTTTTGCAATTGTGGGAGTGACCAATCTCTATTATATACATTTGCACTATTTTTTTTAAAAGTACACATGGCATCTTCTAATTTCTCATTTCATTTAATGCATTTTTATCAACCAATCAAAATAGATCATGACTCATTTATTTTTTATTTGCCAATCAAAATGAATCATGACTCATTTATTTTTCATTAGCCAATCAAAATTGATCATGATATGATTTTGTTCCCTATATATAGACAACTTGCTTTTCATTATTTTCATACCTCTTCCTCCCTAAAAAAAGAAGACATACAAAAGCATTTTCTGTATTTTAAAAAGCAT
>Ga0315915_1005517_pt1 | contig 15775 bp, 6 predicted proteins | sample MpolbnodulesMG_FD_207738 | JGI IMG/M metagenome (GOLD analysis project Ga0315915, IMG submission 207738) | Medicago polymorpha root nodule microbial communities from Los Angeles, California, United States - branched nodules | ecosystem: Host-associated > Plants > Roots > Nodule | place: USA... | reverse complement strand
CCAAGAAACTCACCTTGGTTCTTAACTAATCATTACATTTTGGCTGACACACTTTCTAGAGTATTGAGTTATCTATCATGTAAATGTTGACATCGTATAATTTCAAAAACCATCGTCGCAGTTACTAAATTAGATGTTCGCTTGTAAAAAAGAAAAACCATGGTTTGTAATCCGGTTGTATAACAACCTCCATATTTAATAAAAAGTTTTATCATTGGAGATAATTTTTTTCTTTTACTAACATCCTTTTATAATTTAGTTATACCTTGAAATGATTAAAATGCACTTAGATAAAAATTTAAATTTTCATCCCAAAACCATTTCTCTCATATTCTCTTCTCACATTTCAAAATTATGTATCACCCAAAACTAAATCTTCTCCCTCACTCTCATATTCATCGTTAAAAGAAAGATTACGTGGAATTTGAAGACTTATCTTGAGCGTAAAATATTTTTTTAGGGAAACTTGAGTGCAAAAGATGAACTCAGGTTCAACAAACTCTTATAAAAAATGAAAAAAGTCGTCATTAAAAATGAAAAAACTTGTTTATCCATGCAATAAAGTGTTAATTCAAGATCTTGTTTGATATTTAATTTTCCGTTGTGCTTATCGGTTAGATATTCATGAATTTTTGTGAGAGACAGGGATTTTTGAAACATTCTTTTGTTGTGAATATATAAAATATCATTTGTGTGCAATTGCAAAAATTAATCATCCGAGTTGAGTATCACCCCAATGAATGACAAAACTCTTTTTTAAAAGATTTGACAATTTAGAGGTGTATTCGAATCAGAACCTCTGATTAAGCTGGAAGATATTTCTTATCATCTCATTTAAATGTTTTTGAATATAACAATATATTTTTGAGGTGCAAGTAGCTTGTTTGGATTGACTTATTTTTAAGTTTATAAAAAATAGTTCGTGCAAATAAAAAGTAGGGACAAAAAATGGTGATGTAAAATAATTTGGAGATTAAAAGTTAATGAAAAATATCAGAGAGACTAGAAAGTGAAATGTAAAAGTTTTATAAGAACCAAAAACTTTTATAACCCTAAAAGTAAACAAAATTTGTATATAAAAAAACTAATCATCTTTTAAATTTAAAAAAGCTAAATATCTTACTTGACACAATAGTTAGTTCCATAGTTTGTAATCCGGTCGCATAATAGCCTCCTTATTTGAGAAAAAGTTTTATTATTGTAGATAAAAAATATTCTTCTACTAACATCCTTTAATAATTTAGTTATACCTTGAAATGATTAAAATATACTTATATAAAAATTTAAATTTTCATCCCAAAACCATTTTTCTCATATTCTCTTCTCACATTTCAAAATTATGTACCATCCAAAACCAAATCTTCTCCCTCGCTCTCATATTCATCGTTAAGAGAAAGATTACGTGGAATTTGAAGACTTACCTTGAGTGTAAAATATATTTTTTGAGGGAATCATTAGTGTAAAAGATGAACTCTGATTCAACAAATTCTCTTTTAAAAAATGTGAATAGTCAGTCATTGAAAATGAAAAAACTTGCTTATCCATGCAATAAAGTGTTAATTAAAGATCTTATTTGATATTTAATTTTCCGTCGTGTTTATCGGTTTGATATTCATGAATATTAGTGAGAGATTGGGATTTTAAAACATTCTTTTGGTGTGAATAAAATTTCATTTATGTGCAATTGCAAAGATTAATCCTCCGAATTGAGTAACTCCCCCAATGAGTGACAAAGCTCTTTTTTAAAAGATTTGACAATTGCGAGGTGTATTCGAATCAGAACCTCTGATTAAGCTGAAAGATATTTCTTATCATCAAATTTAAATGTTTTTTAATATAACAATATATTTATGAGGTGCAAGTGGCTTGTTTAGAATGACTTATTTTTAAGTATATAAAAAAAGTTCATGAAAATAAAAAGCAGGGACAAAAAATGGTGACTGAGATTAAAACTTAATGAAAAGTACTAGAGAGACTAAAAAGCGAAATTTAAAGTTTTAAAAGAACCAAAAACTTTTATAACCGTAAAAGTAAACATGACTTTCTGTATAAAAAACTAATAATCTTTTAAATTTCAAAAAAACTGAATGTCTTACTTGACATAATAGTTAGTTCCATAGTTTGTAGTTTGTAATCCGGTTGTATAACAACCTCCATATTTAAGAATTTTTTTTATCATTGGAGATAAAAAAATTTCTTCTATTAACATCCTTTTATAATTTAGTTATACCTTGAAATTATTAAAATGTACTTAGATAAAAATTTAAATTTTCATTCCAAAACCATTTTTCTCATATTCTCTTCTCACATTTCAAAATTATGTATCACCCAAAACCAAATCTTCTCCCTCACTATCATATTCATCGTTATAAGAAAGATTACGTGGAATTTGAAGACTTATCTTAAGTGTAAAAGATTTTTTTTAAGGAATCTTGAGTGCAAAAGATGAACTCAGGTTCAACAAACTCTTATAAAAAATGAAAAAAGTCGTCATTGAAAATGAAAAAACTTGTTTATCCATGCGATAAAGTATTAATTAAAGATCTTGTTTGATATTTAATTTTCCGTTGTGCTTATCGATTAGATATTCATGATTTTTTTTGAAAGACAGGGATTTTTGAAACATTCTTATGGTGTGAATGTATAAAATATCATTTGTATGCAATTGGAAAGATTAATCATCCGAATTGAGTATCACCCCGACGAGTGGTAAAGCTCTTTTTTAAAAGATTTGACAATTGAGAGGTGTATTTGAATCAGAACCTCTGATTAAGCTGGAAGATCTTTCTTATCATCTCATTTAAATGTTTTTGAATATAACAATATATTTTTGAGTTGCAAGTAGCTTGTTTGGAATGATTTATTTTTAAGTTAATAAAAAAGAGTTCATGCAAAATAAAAAACAGGGACAAAAAATGGTGACTTAAAATATTTGGGAGATAAAAACTTAATGAAAAATACTAGAAAGATTAAAAAGTGAAATTTATAAGATTTAGGCTTATTAGATCGTTTGGTCATTCAAATAATTTCAAGTTTTCATTTTGGTCCCATAATTAATAAAACGTACATTTTGGTCCCTCACTTTTTCCTCCGTTTACCAAATAAATTCCAACGGTTAAGTTTAACCCCAAATGATGTCTATGGTGGACCAACCTTAAGAGTGGTCCACCATAGGTCCTATTAATTATTTTAATTTCAACCGGTTTGATTTTTTTAAAAAAAGAGGACCATTGGATTAGATAGGTCTATTTAATTTTATGATGTACCATTAACACCTAATTTTTTTTCCTTTTCTTCATCTTCTATATTTTCATCTTCATCAATCATATTCATAGATTCATACAAACAAACCCAGAAAAATGATGGGTAAAAAAAAACCTAAAAAAATAAATTAAAACAAAAAATCCAGAAAAAAGAAAATCATCATCATCAACACTCTAATCTTCCTCTCTCTAAAAAAAATCCAACAGAACAATATCAACAACAACAAGAGGTATCCTTTAAAAACAAATCTTCTCATTCCCTATTTTTCTCTTTGGATCAACAGAACAACATCAACATCAACATCAAATCACTTCTCTCTATTTTCCTTTCTTCTCCCCTCTTCTTCTCTCTTCTCTTTTCTTCCCAAACCCATAAACACAGATATGTGCAGAAGGAACTGGCAGCTGACAGTGTTAGCTCTGTGGTGGTTCAAGGTCGCCCGGTGACAACGGTTATGACGGCGGATGCGGTGGGTTAACGACGGCAGTGACATAAATGGTGGCAATAGCGGCGGCGACACCTTAAATATCCCAAGCCCTTCTCCGTGTTTCTCGCCAATTTCCAAATTACAACATACGCGAATACACAAAACGACGCGTCGTCGATGTGTTTCGTTCAAACACACCACTTTCTGAACCTTCTTTGATTTCCGAAGCTTTTTCGTTTGGAAAATCTCAGCTTGATGTTGCTAAACAACAAGCCGTTGTTTACTCTATTTATGCTCCTTCTCTTCCCAATGTTGCTTGTAACGCCCTATTTCTATTAAAGCGATAATACATGCGAATAATATAAATATTCAAGAAATAGACGCTACGTCTCCACATCAAAATTCCAACAACATGCATATATAAGATTCATCAACAGTCGCAGCGGATATAAGTCATACATCTCCAAAATACACTTGTCATAAGATCAATATACATCATCATATAAAATCTCCAAATCCCGACGCATGGGCAAAATCTCAACAACATAAATTCAGCATAGTCAATCTAGAATAATCATAAAGACAGACATCCTAGACAGAGCCTACTCTAAGACTCCAAAGACCGATAACAAAGATAGCTCCCGCTATCCAAACACTCACCAAGCAATCAACAACTACTCTTGCACGCCGTTTACCCATTCATACAAATAGGTAGACGGTCCACCACGGACCACTGGGGTTAGCTTCACATCAATCATAATCAACATAAATAAACTTAAGCATTCAAGGATTTCATGCAAAACACATATACATACACATCCCTCCTAGAATACTAACATCACATAATTATTATCCCCCATTCCATACACCTCAAGCTATCACATCACTAACATAGCATATTCAATCTCTAATCAAGTCATCGACATAAACTCATCATTTATCAACATCAATCAATGAAATGATTACCCACCTTATTCTTCATTTAGCATAGTCAACTCAAAATCACAATTCAACATTTCAAAGTTACAGACAAGAAAATTATCGTCACTAAAAGATCACCCAATCATGTACATATAATTCACATTTCATCATTTCACCAAATAAACATCATCATTTGAAATCACCAAGTGTACAAGTATAACAAAACATCAACAAGTACACAATTCACTAAGTTCACCAATGCACATAAACATTTATGCACATATTCAACTAAATCACATAATTCACCATTCTCAACATCCACCAAGCACATAAGCAATTATGACTCATGCCAAAACATGTTATGCACCTAGACACGACTTCTACATGCATACAGTACCATCAACTACGACAATGTCGTCAACTCATGATGCAACAAAAACGTCATCAACACGTATATAAAATCCATCAACTACGACAACGCCGTCAACTCATGATGCAACAAAAACATCATCAACACGGATATAAAATCCATTAACATCAACCATGTATGCATGAATATATGACTCAACACCAAAACATATATTCAACAAGACACTCACCAACATTGGATATAATATCATATATCACCTTCATTTTGCATACATGCATTCACCAACAATATCACTATCGAAATTAGCATGTATGAATTCACCACCAACAATCAACATTTAACATGTTCAACAAACAACATAACATAAACATTTTTATCACCAATCATTCATCAAATGATCATCACCAAAAACAAACACCTTTCATATATGCAAGCACCACAATTATCATCATCAAATTGCATATAAAAATTCAACAACATAAATCAATACATGCAATCACCACATCTAATTATCAACATTAAGCATGTATACATTCACCATCAACAATCGACATTTATCATCACTATCAAATTATCATCAAAAGACAACCCTTTCAAGAAAGTCAACATTTAAGGAATTTAACAAAAACTAAGCAAACACATTCCATTGCCTCAATAAAACACATGCACTACTCACGTATGTTCATAGTAGCTTAGGCATATAAGCATCCTAGGCCAATTCCAAGAAATCACAATTTCACATCAAGTTCGTCTCATTTTGGTAAAACTCGCACCCTCTGGTTAAATCTCCACAACCATGTAAATAAGCTCAATGGCCTCAACTATGTATACACGTAAATCACATACGATTGCAGTAGTGTATACATGTGCGTTTCACCGGCCAAATACGAATAAAACGCTCATCTGACAATTTTTGGCTCAAAGACAAAGTTAACCAAACATAAATGAAAATCAATTGTAAACCAAGGTAGAATCAAGCTATGACACTCTAAGAAGCTTAATTATACATTGATTGAATAAGGTTAGGTGTTTGGAATCCATTGACATGCTTAAAAGTACACGAAAAAACGAGGTTTCGGGGTTCTGGAGAACTGACACGGTCGTGTCATCAGGACACGCGGTCGTGTCATCCCTTACAGGAGACTCTGACACGGTCGTGTCACCTAGACACACGGTCGTATCACCTCATCAGTAGAGCAAAATGCATTTTCACGTTTTCGCGCATAAAATCTTGTTTTCAAATCCATTTTCGATTCCGTTTTCGCCAATGCATACCTTACACTTAGACCATACAAACTACACTTGACAACTTAACATTTCAACTCAAAACAACATAATCAAATTCATCCCAAAATGACTTATTTTGCAAAAGCGCTTAAAAACGGATTTTACTCAAAAACCAAATTTCTTCCCAAAGTGATTTCTCTCCCAAAACCAAGTGATTAAAACAGAAAATCATATCATCCTAATTCATTCTAACAACTTCCTTAACTCATTCAACATCATCAAAATCAAACTTTTTCATTATCAACCCATTTTCACAAGAGTTGCAAAATCACCACAATTCAATCACAACAATACTTTCATCAACACCCAAAACATAAATTGATGAGAACATAATCACACAACAGCATCTACATCATATAATCATGATCTCACCATCATTCAACAACCACAACATCATTTTTCATCAAATTGAACAAAATCAACAAAGTATACATATATACACATTTTGAGCATGTAATTTCATCATCAACAACTTAATTATCATTAAATTTACATACCCAAACATTACATCAAAACCCAAGCACGAATTTCACCAATTAAATCCACAACAATCACTTTATACAAATAAGCACTTATGGGTAGAAGTAGAAAAAAAGATTATTCAAAGGATTATGAATGAAAACTAACCCCCTTACCTTAATTCTTCACAAATCTAAGCTAGTGCTTCACTTTAACTTCAATCCCTTGAGTTTCTACCCTCCTCTTGCTTCCCAAAGTCTTCTCTCTTCAAAACCCCCTTCTCTAGCTCTTCCTCTCTCTGCCTCTCTCAAATTCTTATAAAATGAACGTGAACCCTTTTTTCCTACAAAGACTAGAGCTTAAATAGTGTTCACACTAATGGGTTTAACCCGTAAGAGTCTAATGGGCTCAAAACTCTTATAAACTAACTCCTAACTCCTAAAGTTTCTATCCACTTACTGTTAAAAGTTATCGAATAATTACTGGTTCAAAACTAATTACCACCACCAAATAGTAACTTAGTAAAAATAGTGGTTCTCACTTGAAACACTAAAAATAACCCTCACCATGAAATTACTAATTTACCCTTGCTCACAAAATGACCAATATACCCGTGAGTCTAAAATGACTATAACACCCTTCTAAAACCGAAATTCACTAATTCTAACCCCAAAATACACAAAGGCAATTAATCACATATAAGCACATATAAACACATATAAATAAATAATAAAATAAATCTAGCGAAAAACGGATTGTTACATTGCTGACCTTCCTAATAAACCCTTTTAATCAAGGGTCCATTCTGTTGTTGTTTGAGAACAGATGGAGATGATGATGAGATTAGATGGATTTTGGTTTTATTTTGTGTTTGTTGATGTTGTACGAATTATTTGATATGGCTAGGTTTGTTGTTGTATGAGAAGAGATGAATCTGAATGTATTTTTTGTTGTTGGATTTCTTGTTGTTTGTTGTTGAACCTGTGTTGATTGTTGTTGCTTCAACAAACTCCATTTACTTCTTTCCCCAATTTTTTCGTTTGTTGTTGCTCGCTGGAAAAGAAGAGGAGAAAGGGATTGGAGTTGTTAATTTGGTATTAGGGGTATTTTAGGTAGTTCACATCTTTAGCATTAGTTTATGAAGATCAAGAAGTTGAAGATCTAACGGTCCCTTCTATGATAAACAGATCGAATGGTTAAAATTAACAAAATTAATAAGGTCACAATGGACCACTTTTAATGTTGGTCCACCATAGACATTTGAAGTCAAAGTTAACGGTTGAGATTTATTTAAAAAACGGAGGAAAAAGTGAGGGACCAAAAGGTACATTTTATTAATTATCAGACCAAAATGAAAAATTGAAATTATTTGAGGGACCATTGGATCAAATAAGTTTAAGTTTTATAAGAACCAAAACTTTTATAAGTATACATGACTTTGTATGTAAAAAAACTAATCATCTTTTAACTTTAAAAAAGCTGAATGTCTAACTTGACACAATAGTTAGTTCCATAGTTTGGAATACGGTCGTATAACAACCTCCTTATTTAAGATAAAGTTTTATTATTGTAGATAAAAAATTTCTTCTACTAACATCTTTTTTATAATATAGTTATACCTTAAAATGATTAAAATGTACTGATATAAAAATTTAAATTTTCATCCCAAAACCATTTTTCTCATATTCTCTTCCCACATTTCAAAATTATGTATCATCCAATACCAAATCTTCTCCCTCACTCTCATATTCACCATTAAAAGAAAGATTACGTGGAATTTGAAGACTTACCTTGAGTGTAAAAGATTTTTTTTAGGGACTCTCTAGCATAAAAGATGAACTCAGGGTCAACAAACTCTCTTTTAACAAATGCAAAAAGTCGTCATTCAAAATGAAAAAACTTGCTTATCCATGCAATAAAATGTTAATTAAAGATCTTGTTTGATATTTAATTTTCCGTCGTGCTTATCGGTTAGATATTCACGAATATTTGTGAGAGAGTGGGATTTTGAAACATTATTTTGGTGTGAATAAAATATCATTCATGTGCGATTGCAAAGATTAATCCTTTGAATTGAGTAACACCCAATGAGTGACAAAGCTTTTTTTTAAAAGATTTCACAATTGAGAGGTGTATTCAAATCAGAACCTCTAACTAAGCTGAAAGATATTTCTTATCATCTCATTTAAATGTATTTGAATATGTTTTTTTATCCCTATAAATATACCAACGTTTTGTTTTAGTCCCTCTAAAAATTTCCATCAACTTTTAGTCCATATAAATTTCCTTTTGTTCCTTTTTTCTGTTTTTGGCTCCCTTTGTAAATATTGTTCAGACCTTGTCGTTTTTCCTTGGCACCCCTTGTGCTGGGAATAACGCTTTTATGTGGTAATATATTTCATTTTAACCTCTTCAAAAAAAAATAATTTCAATCACTACTTTTGGTTCATATTTTCAAGTTAATTTTTGTATTTTTTAATGATATTGTGCAGAAATGTGTAAAATATTGTAAAAAAAATTTAAAAAATATATATAATTTTTTAACAAAACACAAATTAAATATAAATTTTTAACGGTCAAAGTTATAACAATTCATATTAAATTCATGTTTAGTTAAAAAAAATTATATTTTTTAGGAGAGATTCTTATAATATTATGAATTTTCCTGCAAATTTTTATTCAAAAATATGAATTCTAGATATGAGTTTACTTTAAAGGAAGGACCAAAGGTAAAGATGGAAAAAATTTTAGGGACTGAAAGTTGAAGAAAAAATTTAGAGGGACTAAAATGAAAAGTTGACGTGTTTATGGGGACTAAAATCATATTTAACCCATATATTTTTGAGGTGCAAGTAGCTTGTTTGGATTGACTTATTTTTAAGTTTATAAAAAAAGTTGAAGCAAATAAAAAGCAAGGACAGAAAATGGTGACTTAAAATATTTGGGAGATTAAAACTTAATGAAAAGTACTAGAGAGACTAAAAAACGAAATTTAAATGTTTTATAAGAACCAAAAACTTTTATAACCCTAAAAGTAAACATGATATTGTTTGATATTTAATTTTCAGTCGTTCTTATCGGTTAGATATTCATGAATTTTTGTGAGAGATGTGGATTTTGAAACATTATTTTGGTGTGAATAAAATATCATTTGTGTGTAGTTGCAAAGATTAATCCTCCTAATTGAGTGACTACAAAACTTTTTTCTTAAAAGATTTGACAATTGAGAGGTGTATTTAAATCAGAACCTCTGGTTAAACTGAAAGATATTTCTTATCATCTCATTTAAATATTTTTGAATATAAGAATATATTTTTGGGATGCAAGTAACCTGACTGAATTGACTTATTTGTATGTTTATACAAATAAATAAGTGTTTATGTTATTTCATAAGCTGTCGTTATCAAATATTGGATCTTTATAAGTTATTTTTTATAAACTATCTTAAGAAGTTTACCAATAATACATAAAATTTATTTTTTACATAAACTATTTTGCTTAATCTCAAAAATAATTTAATTTAATCCAATAAACCCTAAAAAATCCCGAAGAAATATAACCTTGTTACCGTGGTCTTGAAAATTGTTGTTCACACATTTGAGAAGGCTGAAAAACACGAGTAAATTACTCAAATGCCCCTCGGCAGTTAACTGCCGAATTTGATTGAAACCGGCTGCAGTTAACTCCCGAGGAAAACCTCGGCAGCTAACTACCGAAGTTCTGTTATAAGAACAAAACATACATAGGAGTTTCCGAAACTCTATTGTTACGTTTTTGGTTCTCCTAGGTGCGATTTTCAGTCATTTCAAGTCATTCCAAGCTAATTTCAATCACAAAAACAAGTAAGTTTTTTGAATCCTATTGCATTGTTGTTCTGTGGTTGAATTGTTTGTTTTTTTTTTGTTAAATTTCGATTATATAGGTTTTATTGATTTTATGATTTTATGATATGTTTGATTTATATTTAGGTTTTATTGTTTTGACGATTTGTTGTAGAATTGTTATAATTGTTAGAATTGTTAGGTTTAAGTTTTATGATTTTAGGATAGTTTAGGTTAGAATTGTTTAGGTTTAGGTTGTTATGAATTGTTATAATTGTTATAAAAGTTTTATTGAATTGTTAGGTTTAGGTTTTGATGAATTGTTGTAGAATTCTTTAGGTTTAGGTTTTGATGAATTGTTGTAGAATTGTTTAGGTTTAGGTGTAGGTTTTGATGATAGTTTAGGTTTTAATTTTATGATTTTATTGCATTGTTGTTTAGCTTAGGTTTTGATCGCCAATTTTTTTTATTTAGATATGTATCAGAATCAAAACCAAGGTAACGTTCAAGGTGATGACAAGAAGAAAGAAAAATCACCAATGACATGACACATAGTTGTCTGTGATGGTTCCGAAAAAAAGAAGGGTTCGAAGTTGCCGGTTTACAATCAGTCGAGGTTGAGGAGGAGCGGGAGGACATGCTATTTTGGTCCTCTACCAAAAGAAGGTGCCCCAGGGATCGTAGCGGGCAACCCGACTGACTTCTGTGACGAGGAAGAATGAATGTAATGGCTTCTAATGCCTAATTGTTTTGGATTTTTTTATGTTTTCTTTTTGTGTCGCGCGCATTTTGCTTGACATTATGATACTTTAAATAAAATCGCGTTTTGAATAATTTCGATTAAAATCGTGTATTTTGATTAAAATCACGTATTGGATAATTTCGATTAAAAATTGCGTATTCGAATAAACACTAATTAAGTCCAACGTGAATTCGAATAAAAGTTGCGTAATGAATAAATAAATTCGAAAAGTGGTAAATTCATTAAATTACATTACATTCGGAAATATACCTTCCAACTACAACAATTATCTTACCTTTGAATTGGGTAAATTCAAACTAGCTAAACAGTAGGACTCCAACATTCGACCGACATTTCTATTGTTCCATTCAAAAGATTAAATTCTTGTTAGGATTGGTTTAAATGACGGTATTCAAGTGTCAAAAGAATGAGGTCTATTCCTTGACACTTAAATACCTTCATTTAAACCAGCCTAACAAAAATTTAATCTTTTGAAAGGAACAATAGAAATGCCGGTCGAATATCTGAGTCCCGTCATTTAACAAGTTTGAATTACCCCATTCAAAGCAAGACAATTGTTGTAGTTGGAAGGTGCATTTTCCTACCTAATCACGATCTTCTGGCGGAATCAGACTCTTGATAATATCTTCAGTTGATCTCAGCAACGTTACCCGCATATCAATCCACTGGAACATGCAGTGCTCCCAAAACATGTTGTTCACGTTTTCGTCATTCGTTAATTCCACCCAAGTGAATGATACTCTCCCCTCGTCGAGCGTTGGACATTTATACCGAATGTATTCCACCCTCCTTGTGTCTTTGGGGTTAATTCCTTGGTTGAATTCATTCAGTTGATTCTTGAGACCTCTTAACGTTACGCCAAGGCACCGAACCTTCAACCTCTGAGGTTCTCCGCCGTTGAATTGTGCATGAACGTCGATCTACCCGACCATTGTTTCAAATCTACACAATAAGAAATTGAAAACAATCAATAAAAAACTCATTCAAACATTTCATCAAACACTTAGAGTGTAAATTATACATAAACCCTAAAAATAATAAAAATAACCCTAAAATGTTTTAAAAAAAACATAAAATAATAAAAATAACCCTAAAATGTTTTACCTAAAAAAAACATAAAAATAATAAAAATAACCCTAAAATGTTTTACCTAAAGATTTTAACATAAAAATAATAAAAGCAACCCTAAAATGTTTTACCTAAAAAAAAACATAAAAATAATGTAAAATATAACAAAATTATTCAACTTATATCTACTCTTAAAATAAATCATATACTCTTCTTGCATGTAAATCTACTTAAAAACTAAAATAAAAAATAAATATAAAACACCAAAATAAAGAATAACCCTAAAATTATAACATAAACATCATGCAAACATCTACTCTAAAAATGAATTATTACATGTAAATCTACTCAAAAACTAAACTAATTTAAATCTACTAAAAACTAAAAAAAAAAAACATTTATAACAACTAAATTTTAAGTTAATAGCTTTATGATGACTTACTTGTGATTTTGTTGAATAAATTTGGTAGGATTTAGTTGGGTTTTTTAGAGAGATTTTGAGAGAGATTTGTAAATTTTTGGTAAAATGAGAGTAATAATGGATGAGAGGGCTTCTGCGAGATTTGTAGCAGAAACGCATCAGCACTGCAACCGGTTTCTTCGTTCATCGACAATTAATTACCGATGAAACTTTTCGTCTTTTACATGTGTTTTTCAACCCTATCATGTCAACAACAATTTAAAAGTTATTTTTAGAGGACACAGTAAAATAGTTAAAGATCCTAATTACCGTGAGTAAAAATGTAACCCTACTGACATTTAAAAGTATTAAATTAAAATATTTATGAAATGATATGGTATGATTCAACGTGAATGTTTGTTTTTCTTTCTCTCTCTCTAAAAACACAGAGGCAGTAGTCTCTCTCTCTCTCTGAAAGAATGAGCGGCGGCCGCGGTGGTGGTGGTGGCGGGTCTAGGGTTCCGATCCCCAACAATGTACGGAAAACCATCCTCGACATCAGAGAGATCACCGGAAAACAACACACCGACGATGAAATCTTCTCTGTTCTTAAAGAATCGAACATGGATCCCAATGAAACTACTCAAAAGCTTCTCTATTTAGGTTTCTCATTTTCTCTTTCACTATTCTCTTTTCTTTTTCTCTAATTCATTATTTATTCGTTGCAAGTTTCAATCTTTACTTCACTATTATTCATAGCTACTTTTTTTTTTTTTTTTGGTTTTTGTTAAGTTTAGCTGATTTTATTAATTTCGTTTAATTTAATTTTGATTTTACTGTTTTCTTGATTTAAGTGGTTTTTGGATTGACTTATTTGAGCTTATCTACGCCCATAAGTTTTGTGAGACTATTCGGTGGAATTTATAAAACAGCTTATGACATTGTTCATAAGCTGTTTTTGGCTTATTTTCATAAGTTCTTCAAGAAAGCTTAAAGAGCTTATAGGTTTATATGAAAAGAATTGGAAATTTATTTTATTTTTGCTATATAAATAGCTTATACATAAGCATTTATCATGATAAGTGATTATCTATAAGCTGCGAATGAGCTGTTTCTCCAAACAGGGTCTTAACTCAAGCTGTGTGTGGCTTTTTGGACTGTGAAAGTTTGTTATTTTTTTCCTTTAATTTTTTTTATTGTGCAATGCTTGGAAACATGATTGAAAATAAAGAGATTGTAAGATGTTAAAAGCTTACAAAATGGGATTTAGGCCCTTTTTGGATAAATAACTTATTTGCAGCTTATTTCACAAGCGCTTATGTTGTATTAGCTATTTCGATAGCAAAAGATAAATTGTTTTTGGATAAGCTATACGTGGATTTCGTAAGCTATTTTTGAGAACTTATGAAAATAAGCTGAAAACAGCCTTTGAACAATGTCATAAGCTATTTTCACAAGTTCTCTCACAGTCTCACAAAATTTATGCCAATAGATAAGCTCAAATAAGCCCATCCAAACAGGCCCGTAGCACCTTTCGAAGGGTTTAGTTGTTCTTGTTGTACATGTTTGATGTTTCTCAAATAATGGCTGAACTGATGAAGCATTATATGTCACGTAGTCATTTATGATTTCTTGAACATAAATAGTTTATGTCATCTCTGAGATATTGAGTTTTTCGTTTTTATGTTCGGTGTATTAACTGGTTTGTTGAATTATTTTTTTTTTGTTTGCAGATACTTTTCATGAAGTAAGAAGGAGACGCGACCGCAGAAAAGAAGTAAGATTTTGTTTTTCTTTGCCCTAATGTTAGTTCTTAGTATTTAGTTTATTTATTTTCCCATTACTAGTAGAGGAGTTAAGGAGCGGAGTAATATTGAGGTCGAGGGTTGGATGATCCCCACTCCCAGCATAATACTAACAATTACTTACAATATTTTTCTAGTTGGAACCGAAACAGTGGAGGGCTAACAGCCTGGGTGGTTTTCTTTGGGTCCTTTGCCTTTATTTTGATATTCTAGCTGTTTTTTTCCTGTTCCTGCTATGTTTTGGAACAAGAATATAGGAGGTTTTTTATTGAGGTTTGTTTGGTGGGGAAGGGGCTTGTTTATTAACCCTTCTTTGTACTCTTTTTCCTCCTTTGCGGGTTGTGCGCGTCTTGTGCTAACCTTGCTTAATAAATTTTTGCTGATTCAAAAAAAAAACTTACAATATTAACATTGACCATTTTTAAAAAACTCGATATGCAATACAATTTAAGTTGGTGTGTAATTTTTTTAATTGCATTTGAAAGTTAGGTTGGTGTATCCAGTTGATTTCTTGCCTAAATATACGTCAGATTTCCACTCTTGTTGTGTTATGAGCTCACTTGAGCTGTCATTGTGTTATAAAATCCTCATTTTCCCTAACTATCTGAATATACATGGTTGCAATAGGTATTTGATTCCATCCGTTTAGTATGCACTCTGTAATCATGTGCTTGCTAACCGTAAAAGACCTGTTTTATGTTTTGTAGTGGGTTGTATACTTGTTATTTAACATTTCATGCATGTTTTTGTGATTGCTCAAGTCTATTTGTTTCCATAATTTTTTCTGATGTTTATTAGCCCTACCTGATTTGTTTTTAACTTGACCATTGTAGGGATTGAGCAGCAGGGTTTCTGAGGAGTCTAGATCAAAACAACGTGGACCGGGGAGGGGAGCAAGAGGTTTTTCGGGGGGCTATTCCTCAAACTTTCCTGGTACATTTTTCATACTTATTAGAGGCTAGATAGTTGGATTTGTTTCTGTTGTCCTCTGCTTCGTTTATGAAGATTCTTAAGGTCACCAAGAAACATCAGTCTGTAAAATACTTTTGGAATGCAACTACTAGTTAGTTTTGTTTGTGTGTGTTTGTATGACGTCTACACTAGGTGGTTCTTTCCTCCTAAAATAATTTACGAGATATTTCAACTAAGACCTGAGAATTATACTTTAATTTCGTTTTGCATGAGCTCTA
>Ga0315915_1005511_pt1 | contig 15786 bp, 6 predicted proteins | sample MpolbnodulesMG_FD_207738 | JGI IMG/M metagenome (GOLD analysis project Ga0315915, IMG submission 207738) | Medicago polymorpha root nodule microbial communities from Los Angeles, California, United States - branched nodules | ecosystem: Host-associated > Plants > Roots > Nodule | place: USA... | reverse complement strand
TGATCTTATGACTTGTATATTTTGGAGATGTATGACTTATATCCGCTGCGACTGTTGATGAATCTTATATATGCATGTTGTTCGAATTTTGATGTGAAGACATAGCGTCTGTTTCTTGAATATTTATGTTATTCGTGTGTATTATCGCTTTAATAGAAATAGAACGTTACATTAATCATTAAGGGGCATTTTGGGAATCGAATCGTTTTGTGTGAATGTGTTTATGTATGTGGTTTGTTTGAAGTATATGAATTGCTTTGTTCGAGTGTTTTGTGTTTGTGTTGTTTATGATTCGCTGCTTGTTTGTTTGTTAATTGATTTGTTCTGTGAATTGTTCTCATGGTGTGATCAGTTGCTTTTGCGTATTAATTTTCATAGATAAGGTTTGATCACAAGAACCTTAACTATGTCTGATTGTAATAATTGTGTGTCCATAAACAAGGTTTCCCGCAAGAATCTTATTTGTGATACGTAGTTAGGCTTTATGTATAGCCGGTAAAGTTGAGTCGCCTAGGTCATTAGAGACTTCTTGTGCTATGTGCACTTGTTTTCGGACTTTGATCTGGAAGGGTTAGAATGAGTTAAAGGTCGGTATCAATTATCCTCTCGTGTTGAGCCGAGATGTTTTGAAATAAGGATTATCCATTTTATTATTAAAATTGATTTGTAATTGGTGTTGGATAATATACATAAATAAGTCCTGTTAATAAAAATTAAGATGATAAATTCAACAATTGGATTATTGCTTATTGTAAAGTCCAATTCTTTTGAAAAGTCTTAAAATGTTTAGGCATATGTCATTTATCCAAACCTAAGAGACCAAAAAGATTGTATTCTTTTAATATTGATACCGCATTACTCAAGAACTTATGCTTCTTTGTTAGTCCATTGGACAACAATTCCAACCAAATCACAGTTGTTGTCGTTTGACGATTTGGATCGCCTTTTTAGGAGATTAGAAAAGTGAGGACCATAGGGGGTTAGATATGAGTGGGGCATGTACCAATGGCTTAGTGATTAGCTACATTGATCGTCGGTAATCCTACTAGCCAACATATCTATTCTGACACTCCACTGAACTAATTCGAGATCAATGCAGAGCACTCTAATGAAAATTCCGAGGAGTACCGTGATGGTTACTACTGTTTGAGGTTTCGTTAATTATGAGTTGCGCGACTTGATTGCCATATCAACAAACTTTGACAACATTAGTCTTCATGGAGCAGAGTTAGGGTTAATGTCATCATGCATTGAGTCAACTATTTTATAAAATCAATTATTACTTATTTTCAGTATTTACTTTATTTGTGTATGTATATGTAAATAAATATTATTGTGTGCATTCCCATATCTACCGATATTACTTGATGCGTAATCTGACCCCTATATTTTTCCCCTTCCACTCTCTTATTTTATGCTAGTAGAGGCCCACGAAGATTGGAGAGCTGATGTTGCAACCATGTTGGCTTTTAGCGGCAGAATTTCATGACTAGGTTGTTCCGCATGTTTAGGTTCATATTTTATTTGTAGTCATTTGTTGATTTATATTTGTATGTATTTTGAGGACTTTCATTTCTATTTGGATTAGATTTGATACCTGTATCATTATGTAATGCCTTTTGTTAGTTTGATTTTTTTTTTATTTTATATAAATTTAAAGACAAATTTGAGTTGATATTTTTTTTATATACAATCATTTGAGTCTTTCAAATGAATGGAGTTTTATCTCCTTCCTAACAATTGTTTATAAGATCAATGAAATATTATTATCAGGTATATTTTTGGCGACACACAAAATGATGATTTTATAGTCAAGTCATGCCAATTTTTTTTATTTATCAATTTTATTTAACTACTATTGAGGGCAAAATAGTATTTTCCTTGTGTTTAAGAAAAAACATGAGAAAAGCAATTTTCAAAATAGAAAGAAAGAAGAAGAAAGTATTTGAAATACCTTACATTCTTCCGTTCGAATTATTATCATTCTTTTTACTCGTTTCTAAAACCCTTTCTATAAATACAATCATAACTGAGAAAGGGTTGTTGTGAATATTTTGGTTTTTGTTAAGTTACGATGATAACCGAAGCGTTGGATTTGCTTCGTTCCAATCTCTCTAGGGTTCGGATCCCTGAACCTACCAATCGCATTTTCAAGCACGAATGTTGCGTTTCTTACGACACTCCGGTAATCATTTTCCAATCAACGTTCAATTAATTCATTCTTTTTACTGTTGTTGACGTGTTTTCTGTGTCAGTGTTGTATCTGTGTCTGTGTTGTCCGACACGACACCGACACTTGTAATTACACTAAATTATGTGATTTTTTTAAATTATTAGCTGTGTCGGCGTGTTAGTCCGTGTCCGTATCCATGCCTCATAGATGTCCACAATGTTGGTTTGTAGTCTAGTTATTATGTGTGAATAGTATCATGTTATTGTTATCTCTCCTCATTTATGGTTGGCTATTATTAGGAATTTCTGGTTTTGGGGTTCCTTTGATTCTCCCTTATTTTTCACAATGTATGATTATTTTTGATGAATTTCAGAGGTCAGAAGGTGGGTTGTTCATTGATTTGAACACTTTTCTTGCTTTCGGAAAGGATTACGTTGGTTGGAATTATGACAAGACTGGAAATCCTGTCTATTTGCATATAAAGCAGACAATGAAGTTGGTTCCAGAAGATAGGCCTTCTAAGAAACCAACACTGTTGGCTGTAGGTATGTGAATCAGGTCATTTTTGGACCATACTGTGGCCACATTGAAATTATAATGTGCTTTGTGATACTATAGAAGAAAAATGGTGTTTATTGATAGAAAGACAGAAGTACACTCCAGGTTTTTGAGAGATCTGATTCTCGCCCACAACTGTTAGGTTATAGGATAAGGAGGAGATTGTTAGGATTTGAGATAATGGGGTAGTTAGGATTATCTTGTATAAATTGGGAGCTTTTTTGAGTTAGAGAAATGGTTATCGGCTCCTCCTCAAGGTCTCAGGTTCGATTTTCTCTGGTGCCAATTTGAGGGGGTTAGTTTAGCTTTTTCAAAAAATAAAAAGAAATGGTTATCGAGTACTTGAATAGCTTAGTGAATAAAGTAGTGACTATTGTAAAATTGGAAACCCTTGTTAGATTTCCGAGACCCTTTTATTTGAATTCAATTCCTTGACTCCAAACAAAAACCCTAAACAAAACCAAAGATGCCCTCTATAATCTCTTGTTGTTGTTATTTATAGCATATCACCTCATACTTTCTAATTAACTTTGACATTTTCTTGAACAGCTTGTACTCTCTAATTTCCTTGATACATCTTGCTGAATGTTGAACAGCACCTGAATTTCTCAACATGCACTCCCCCACACCTCCAAGATTGGAGCTCTAACACCAATTGATAGATTCTTGATCAGATTATTGAAGATACGGAGTATTAACTGATAGTAAACTAAAGTACACCGCAGGAATTTGAAAGACCTGGTTCTCTCACTCTAACCCTTTACAAAACCACAGGATACTCTCCATAGCTATGTTGTCAATGCGGAAATGCGGCCACTAATAAATTTAATACTAAAAACCATACTATTCAAAAAGAAATACTAAAATACCTTAAACATCACTCAAAATTTCATGAAGTATTCATATATGAAATAAAAGGGATAGCAAAATCGAAAATCTCTAATTCCAATTATAAACATGAAAATTGCTAATTCCAATACTAGTACAAGTTATTGTTTTACTATTGTTAGGTCTGTATTGACCACTTGCCACTTCTGACATGCGCTGACGCGGCTGGGGTGGTGGTCCTGATTTTTCCGCTATAGCGGCCGGCTCGGTTGCTTTTGACAACAGAGCTCCATAGTCTCTCCTTGCTGTTATTTACAGCATATCGCCTCACACTTTCTAACTAACTTTCACTAACCCACTAACTAAACTTGTGGGGTTACCTATCAGTTATTGTGTTCTTTTTCAGTCACTGTTCATCTGTTATATAATTACATAACATTCTGTTTGCGATTGAGATTATTCTTCTTACCAAATATTTTGAGATTTTGACAATCAGATGTTTCGTGTAGGTCTTGATGGGGGATTTGAGAATGATGAGCCTGAATACGAAGAAACTCATAGTATAGTTATACTACCTGAATATGTGTCTCATTCATTCCCTTCTGTCGAATTGCCAGAGAAGGTGCCTAACTGCTCTCTTGTAGTTTTATCTGAATATCCCCCTTTTATTAATTAAAGAGACGTTGTAAGCTGCAAAGGAGTTAAGTTTTTTTTTTTATCTCATTTATTCAAAATAATTTAGGTAAGGCTGGCAGTTGATGCAATCTTACTAGCCGATGGTGCTGAACGTAAGGAGCAACTTGCAGCTTGGGCGGCTGATGAGAAACAAGTTAGTGCCTATGCAGTGAGTTTACAACAGATTGACAATGGCGTTGTTATTCCTCCATCTGGGTGGAAATGTGCCAAGTGTGATAAGAAAGACAATCTTTGGCTAAATCTAATTGATGGAATGATTCTTTGTGGGAGGAAAAACTGGGATGGAAGTGGTGGAAATAACCATGCTATTGAGCATTATGAACAAACAAAACACCCTCTTGCTGTAAAGCTTGGCACTATTACTGCTGATCTAGAAGCAGCAGGTGATGCCCCCTTGCGTTATATTGTTTTGGCTTTTATATGTTCCTCACTATGTACTAATTATCCTTATTGTATTATGGCAGCTCAGATGTTTACTCCTATCCAGAGGATGATAGTGTCTTGGATCCACATTTAGCAAAACATTTGGCCTTTTTTGGCATTGACTTTTCATCGCTTCAAAAGGTTCACTATTTACTTTGAATGATACTGTTTCCCTTTAGAGTACTTGGTCACTCATGGCTTTTATGAGACCTGCACTTGTTGACTTTATGCCTGCTAAAACTTAAAACTCAATTATATTTCTTATTTATGATATCGCTTTCCTTCATGGGACACGGCCCTTGAGCTTTTACTTTTGCAATAGCAAACTTTTTTTATATATATTTTAATGATTAATGGTTTATTTGAATTTTTTTATTGTTTTTTCCTTAGTATTTGGCTGTGATGAGATCCATGAATTCATATTGTTGGGATTAAATACTTTTTTTTCTTCAGCATCTATTGATAATGTTGAGATTAGAAGGGTAGCATTTCTCAACGATCTATGGCTTGCTACTTGTGTTGGATAAAACCATTATTTTGTTTTCTGATAATTATAAAATTGAGTATTTGGATTTTTGCATATGCATTTCAATTTATTGTGATATATGCTATCATACTCAATCAACAAAATTAAATTAACATCTATCAAGAGCTTAAGATGTTATGTCGGCCATATTATTTTGTTTAGGTTTGATACTCAATTTGATAGATGCTAAACTAAACTAGCTTCTCAGGATTCAGTTGAAGTTTTGACCACTAAATTTTGTCTTTCTACTCTGCTAGGCGTTGTATTAAACTGCCATACCATAAATTATATATCAAGTGACATGTTTTTAAGTGACACATGTTCTTGTATGCAGACTGAAATGACGACCGCTGAAAGAGAGCTTGACCAAAATACAAATTTTGATTGGAATCGAATTCAAGAAAGTGGACAAGAAGTTGATCCAATTTTTGGACCTGGTTATACAGGATTGGTCAACATTGGAAATAGGTGAGAGTTGGCCCCTACCATATGTTGGTTTTTATGAATTATTTATTTTTATGCTTCTTATTTATTCATTTTGTTTCCTTTTAGTTGTTATATAGCAGCAACTATGCAAGTTGTGTTTTCAACAAGATCATTCATATCACGGTTAGTAATGTCTTCTATTCTCTTGTGAATAGCTCAATCCAGTTTGCATTCAGCTCAATTCTGTTATAATTTCTTTCCTAGGTACTACTTGAACCAAAGTCTAAAGAAGGCATTTGAGTTGTCTCCTGCTGATCCAACTGTAGACCTGAATATGCAGTTGTAAGTGTGCTTGTTTGGATTATCTAAGTTTGTGTGTAGGAAAGCTTGTAATTTGTTGATATTCAAATAAATAGTATATAATCATATATACGTTGTAAATGTGTTCCAGCTTACTCTCTTAGCTACTTCGCATAGAATATTATGTAGAATATCCTTGTAATTAAGTGTATAATCTCCTATATAATAGACCTTCCGTAGTGCTATTCAGTAACACGGTTTTCAGCATATGTTTCTCTTTTCTCTTACTCAACACGGTATCAGAGCAAAGTAAACGTGCTAAGCATCTAGCTTGTTTTAAGTGATTATATTATCACTGTTAGCTATTTGTATCTCTATTCTCATAGTCATGTTTATACATACAATCAAAATGGTGTATATCATGGCATACTTTAATCTTTTGATAATTTTTTTATTTTGGTAATCTAATTATCTAACCATTTGATTGGAAGTTCTTGAGAATATACAATTCGGAAACTAACTGATTATTTCATCTAAACACTTTATTTTAACATATAATATACGATTGAACTTATAGTTAAAACGTCCAGTCATGTGTGTGTGCAGTATAGGAGAACAATCTGTTTCCCATATAAAAGAAAACATTTGTTAGTGAAGATGATGTTCTTCAAGGCATAGATCATTTTTCTTCGTTATAATGTAAATAAGCATCCATTTGTTGACAGGACAAAATTGGCGCATGGTCTACTTTCTGGGAAATACTCTGTTCCGGCATTCAAGGTATATATGTCTCCATAGCGTAGTAAATTCATCTGAAAATTTATATTGTGCCTTTGCAAAATTTAATGTTACCTTTGTCTGGCATCCAGAATGATGAAAAAGAAAATTTGGCTACATCAACTACGACTGCTGTAAGATTTCTGGCTCTTTGATGACTGTTGAATTTGTATATATTTGATTAAGCTCATCTGGAAGAAACATGTGTCTTATGCATTTTATTTGCCCGACTTATCTGTCTGTGCATCCATTATCCTTCAAACATTAGAAACAAGAAGGAATACGGCCAAATGTGTTCAAAGCTGTAATTGCTGCCAGCCATCCTGAATTTTCATCTATTCGGCAACAGGTATTGTGTCTTTATTTTTTGGGGAATGCTTTCATTTCTTGACTCAAATTATCTCCCTACATTTGGTACCCTATGATTTGTTGGTATTCTATGATACGAGTTAAAAAATGTAACCATTAATTTACAAGCTTTAACCGATGACTGGGGCTATTAAAAGTGTATAGGCTATTCAAATTGTCTGACTTATTGTTGCAAGTTGTGACTGCTTTGGTGCTATTACAAAAATTTCTGGCTGCTGACCATTAGATGTAGAATTTACACCGACATTTCCTGTGCTTGCTGCATTTTTAACTTAACTAGTTAATTGGCAGAGAAACATGTTAAGTTCTCTGTTCCCGCCTCATTTTCTAATTGCATATCATCTGTCATAATCAAACACGCCTACATGTATATTTAAAAGTTTACATGTGAATCATAAAATGCTGTTTTTAAAATCAAGTAGTCAACTTCGCTACCATTTTATTTTCATGTCTTCCTTTTAATTCATTCTCTATCTTATTTTATATTGCCCCACTGTATAGTATGGATGATTAAAATTTGTAACTTTACTATAGTTGCATTCATATTTCATAATCCTCTTAATTTTCAACATTAGAAGTCTATAATGAAGGCCTATGATGTAGAAATATATATTTGGATTCTTCAAAAGCTTCTGCTGTCCTTACTTTAGTAAGTAGCATATTTTTCTAGTTAAAGTCATGTTACTCTACAATCTTTTAACTGTTCGATTCCAAATTGATGTTAGGATGCTTTAGAATTTTTCCTACATTTTCTTGATCGAGTTGAATGGGCTAATGATGGGAAAACTGAGCTGGATCCTGCAAGGAGTTTCAAGTTTGGTATTCAAGATAGAATTTCATGTTCATCTGGGAAAGTTACATACAATAGAAGGAATGACTATATTCTTTCTCTCAATATCCCATTGCATGAAGCAACAAACAAAGGTGAGTTTTTAACAAACCAGCCTTGACTTAACTGAAAAATGAGATGCATTTGGGATCTTTAACTTAATATTTGCATTATTTGAGAAAACCTCAGAAGAATTAGAATCCTTTCACAAACTCAAAGCAGAGAAACTTGCAGAAGGAAAGGAACTGTAAGTTCAGATGCTCAGAAATCTCATTACTTCCTTCATATGCTTTTTAGACCCTGCTAATCATATTTGTTATGATAGATCTAGCGATGAGATTGTGCGTCCAAGGGTGCCTTTAGAAGCTTGCCTTGCAAACTTCTCTGCTCCGGAGGATATACACGACTTTTACAGCACTGCTTTGAAAAGAAAGACAACAGCCCTGAAGTAAGCATTCTAGAGTTTCTTACTATATTAAATTACAAAACCTTGTTTGTTGATTTATTGTCGGCAGATTTTACATAGGCTATATCACATTTTTTCTTTACTTTTGTGAGAAATATGTCAGTTAATATCTAAAATGTATAGATACACGTGTCAGCAAAGCATTAGATGCCTTGCTTTATTTAAATGAATAAATAAGCAAATTCTGATACTTGATTATACACCGGCGACACGACGTTGGCATGCTCTCATAGAGACCAGTGTCGAACACTGAAACTAGCTAGGTTGCATAGAAAATGGCATTGCAAGTTGGGGTGTTCACATCCAAACCAGCCCAAAGAAATCAAACACTGAAACAAACCCAATTTTTACTAGTTATTTTCGACCTCTTTGTGAAACTGATTTGATGGGATCTCAATATACTAAACCTAACCGCATATATAAATTTTCATGTTTAATTTATTATTAGTATGAGATACAATGTTAATATATATTTTATTGGTTTTTTGTAATTTATTGTTTACTATTTTATGTTACAAATATAATGGATACTTCTTACTTCATAATGTTACTTTTTAATATATCATATGTTATAAATGTTCATATAATATAGTTTCTAATATGTTATTTGACGTAATATAAATATGTAACTATGTGTCGGTCAAAACCGAATTATCTACCAATATATACTGAAACACAATCACCCCTAGTTGCAAGCAGAAAGTTGGTGACATACATAAAAATATAAGAAAAAGCTGTTCACCAAAAAATATTAAAATAGGCAAAATGAGAAGAAAATAGACTTTCAGACTTGGAGAGGGAGAGGCACATTTAAGATGCAGCAAGTTGAAAAGATGATTTGTTGGAAATAAGATTAAGGTTATTATTTTGAAAATGAAATTTTTGACCTATCATATATAGTTTGGAGAAAATTTTATTGTATCATTAATATTTCAATTTCTTTTATATATGTACCCTTAACGTATCATATCCTAAATTTTTTAATGAATGACTTATCGCCATATTGTATTAGATACCCGTATTGTAATTGTGCATCATAGATTAATATCATTGATGCGGAAGCAAATATTGTTCTTAGTTCTTACTATTTCAGCACTAAAAATCATCTTGCTGCTGAAGCAATAGTTTATTCTGTAGGACTGCAGGTTTGACCTCATTTCCTGATTACCTGGTGTTACATATGCGAAGATTCGTTATGGAGGCAGGATGGGTACCTAAAAAGCTTGGTATGCTTTTTCTTAATTTTCCTATTTATGAAATAATGTACTATTTTTCAAATAGTTTTCCGATCTGTATATGTTGCTATTATGGTTAACAAATTGAGATTCAAATTGTGAACCCGAAGACTTTTTTTCTGAATCGTGAATCCAATCTTATTTATGAATTGTATGATACATTGCCAGTAAAAATATGTAAGTTTAAGTAAAAACAAATGACATAACAAAATTATAAGCCAATGTATCGTATATGAACCTCAATAATTGAAGATTCAAGTCATATGTCTAAAGAGAAGTAGTTGGCCACACTAAGTTTAAGTCGTAATTCATCAGAATAATTTGAGATTCATCATAATAAGTTGGGATTCAAGGTGAGATACAGCGGACAGTTTGTTATAGATTCAAATCAAAGTGATTTTAATATAAATAATTTAGAGATTATTCTTTAGAGATTTTTAAGAAAAGCGTAAACTATTTTGTGATTGTTTAAAATTGTTAGATGTGTCCAAAACATGTTTAGTTTTCTTTTATTAAAAATGATTTTCTTAGAAAGAGATAGTGCATTTCTCTCTTCTGTTGCAAATGATTTTCTGCAAAAGCTAATCAAAATAGCCTTTTCATTGTCAACATAAAAATCATTTTGTTATCACAAACGTTTTTTGAAGAAAACTTGGGGAAACAAGCATGTATTGTATTAATAAATGGGCCCAAACACTAGAGTTTTGTATTAATTGGATTCAATTTAGTATCAAATCGATATATGACTTACATGTATTGTAAGATACTGATAAGCATAGCTGTCAGAATATGAGAAAATATCTTAGATATGACTCAATTTAGTATCTTAGTATGCTTTCTTATAATTTGGGTAGAGGTTAGGACCGGACCTCTGGACTGGTACCGAGGTGACGCGATAGCCGGGGCTCCAATGAATCTTGTATAGACTGTGATATCATTTTTTACAATTTTGGTCGAGTCTAACTCAGCCTTAAGAAAATGGCTTGTGCTGTGAGAGATGCCTCTTACTTATAAACACTTTTTCAGGCTACACATCATCCAATGTGGAACTGTCAACAAGCTTTAGTTCGATGTGGAGTATTAGAATATAAGAACATATCTTCGGATATTACACTAGAATATCTTAGTTTATTTCCTAGCATCAATTTATAATCTTAGAATTAATTTATATATTACTTATTATTATTTGTTTCTTGTTTGCTATTTATTTAGAATTGTGTCTATATATCCCTATAAATAGAGATTATGTATTCCTATAAATTGGGATTAATGTTTAGTCGTCAAATCACTATCAAAGTATCATCAAGTTATTACAATAAGATTCAATCTTTTATTATTTCTCGCCCTTTAAAACTTCAACAGTAGCTAAGCATTTTTTTCCTTCTTTCAGATGTGTATATTGATGTTCCTGATATCATAGATATCAGTCATATGCGCAGCAAAGGTCACCAGGATGGTGAAGAACTGCTACCTGATGGGGGTATGTGTGAGAAGTTTTTTGTTAAGGCGATATCTTACAGTGCTTCTGATAGAAACAAACCATAGGTAAAACTGAACGTATAGATATAGATGATAAACTCCCCACTCACATAAAAGTAATATGTATTTCCCAATCAAATGAAAGTGAAGTATTCTTTAACTATAAAAGATTAAGATGAACTGGACAGAGCTCCTTACCAAAGGGAAAAAGAAAACGATAAATCTATTGGAGAAGGAATGTGCTCCTCGCTCAGACTTTCGCAACTCAATATTCTTCTCCGCTCCTTCTAACTAATTCCCTCTATCACACGGGCCATCGGTTTCTATTAGAGAAAAAAATTGTAGTTTATTTCCTGAAAGTTTAACTTGTGTCAAAACTAAATTCTGTTTACCTATATTTTTATGCCTATGGTCCCAACACTAACCAAGTTTATTAATTTGTCGACCTGCACTAGTAATATCATTTTCTGTTGCTTACAATTTAACATATATTTGGGGTGCCTTCATAGTTTAGATTCCTTGCACTATTGTGATGCCTTTGCATACAATTTTGTCCAAAAAAAATATTTTCATAAATTGGTAATATATTTTATTTGTCTAAATACAATTTTAACTACTCTCCTTTTTTATTCTTGTTCAACTGAACTTGCTAATTTCTTATATTAATAAAGATAGAATTAAAGTATAGTTGGTCTGTCACTAATGGCTATCTCCCATGAAGGAATCGAATTTTAAAATGAACATATGTTCATGCAAAATAACCTTATTTAACCAACAAATTTTTCTTCTCATCAATTTGCAACTTGTATTGTCATATGAAGTCCTGTTTCTTTCAGCTAAACAATGTAATAATCATTTAACTGAATTATGTATTTGAAGATTATTTACTCTCTTGGTATTTATAATTTGTGACTTGCAGCACCAGATGAGGAAGACTCACAAAAACCTTCGGCCAATGAAGAAATCGTCTCTCTACTTGTTTCCATGGGCTTTAATCATCTCCGTTGTCAGAAAGCTGCTATAAATACATCAAATGTTGGAGTGGAAGCGGCATTGACTTGGTTAGATTCTCACGAGAATGATCCAGGTATCTGAAATAGGGTTCTCTTATTATGTAAAGCAAACTTGTTAGAAAGGTACCTCCTAATGCAGGTCATAATGCTGATTAATTTGTTTTTACGTAGATATTGACATTCCTATTTCTGAAGGCCATGGTTCTGAACCTTTGACAACTCTTGACCAATCAAAAGTTGATCAGCTAATTACGTTCGGATTTCAAGAAGATATTGCTCGAAAAGCTCTGAAAGCATCAGTAATTTTTCTTTTTATATTTCCCCTGTGGGCTTTTGTTTCATGATATAAACTCATATCTTCTTGGAAATGGTATTCCAAAAAATAGAATTACCAGCAATGTTATTTCTACTAACGTGTTTAGTTTGTAGGAATATTTTTAGACGTGATTCAACTAATAATTTATAAAATAGAAGTATATGGTGTAAAACTAGGTGGGAGTGAGAAGTTATAGTTGGTTAAGTTTGTACATTGGAAGAAAATAAGGGGAAATCATTGGTGAAATTTTTGGGAATCAACATTACACAAGAATTTTTAAAAATTTGAACGAAGCATGGGAATCTTGCATTCTCTACCTCACTTTCTTGAATAAGTTGTGCAGGAATGTTTTTGATGGTCTAAGTGGAAATTATTGTTCTGTAGGGAGGTGACATTGAGAAAGCGACAGATTGGATATTTAACAATCCTGAGGCATCAGTCTCCAGTATGGATACTGTCACATCAGACACTGCATCCATTTCCGGTGACACTGGCCTGCCTGATGGAGGAGGGAGTAAGTTGCTTTTATTCTTCTGGTGTACCTTACTGTTAACTATAGTGATCCTTAATCAGAAAAAGAAAATATGTCATTTATCAATTACTTTGATTATTTAAGTCTACTCCCCCTTTCACCACACACCTGCCAATATGATGTCATGTTTGTGTTGATCCTTACATGACTGGTAAATGATAACATTTTCTTTTTGATTAAATTCAATATATCTGCCGACATGACCCATATGATGCCTCTTATTTAAAACTGGTAGGGGATGTTTTTAGTACTTGGTAGCGTGGAACTACATGTGTCATACTGTCTGTAAACTTTCTTTTTTCATTCATTTTTTTTCCTAAATATATACTTTCGAGGATGGCATGATCTCAATGTGCATCTTTAAACGATGTTTATGCACGAAAGGTTTACAACATTTATGCATTCGGTTATACTTCTATGACAACTTCTCAGGGTGAAATATGTGGACATTCTTATGTTTTCGAAAAAAAGTTTGAATACATTATTTTGAAAACGAGGTTAAATTACAACTTCTAAAAGAAACAAGTTATGTATTTCTCAGAAATATTTTGAATCAAAACAACTGATAACTTACTGATTTGTGTGCACTTTCATACAACACATCAGAGTCAAGTCCCCCCATTTTAACTTTGCCAGATTGAATAAAAAGAAAATATCAAAGTTGCTTTATCGTGCTCATATCTGCCAGGACAATGCTTGAGGGAAAAGATGTTAAATAGTTTTGACTTATTAATTTTAATGTTTCGACAATATGATTTTATTATTATTTTTTAACACAGGATATCGACTTATTGGAGTTGTTAGCCACAGTGGAACCTCTACGCTGTGTGGTCACTATGTTGCTCACGTTTTTAAAGATGGTAGATGGGCAATTTTCAATGACAACAAGGTTGGGGCTTCTGTTAATCCTCCTAAGGAAATGGGTTATCTTTATTTCTTCGAGAGGCTTCATGATTGAGCGAAGATAGAGAGTTAAACGTTGACTAAGGTGAACATTCTCAAATATGAAATGGAACATGATGTTTTAGAAGGGCACAGCCATGTGATTCATGTATGCCAAATTGCAACCTTTGTCATTCATCCTGTGTTAAATGGTCTTCTAATGGCCTGAGTCATTTTATTTTTCTAAGTTCACATGCACTGCAGCGTTCTGGAACTTAAACATTTCATTCATCCTGTAGAAATTACATGTTTAGGACTTCAAATCACAATGGAAGCGACAAATTAACAGTTCTAGTGAGAAATTTTTTAATGTTTCAAATTGGTTTGTCTTTCTTTTTTGGGTTGTCTTCTCATTCTCTTAACATGTTGTATACATAACTGATAAAGCAAACATTGTTTAGACATTATCGATAAAGAGACAATATAGTTTTTCACCAATAAACAATTTGAGTAGTTTGTCACGTAGGTAACTCGGTTGATGAGCTAATATATTTCAAAGGAAATCCAAGATTCAAATCCTAAAAACTAACATAACTACTAACTTTTTAATATTTTTTTATAAAAATAAAAATTTGGTTAAATTATACTTTTGGTCGTTTTTCGTTTGACTATAGCATCTATTTTTTTTCAGTTTTATTGTTTAAATTATACTTTTGGTCGTTTTTCGTTTAACTATAGCACCTTTTTTTTTTTCTGTTTTATTTTAGTCTCTTATGTTAGACAATTTAGTTTCATGTTGTTTTCGTTTCATATTGATCGCTTAATTTACAAATATTAAATACCTTGATCCTTCAAGTGACAAAATTTATACACTTTAGTCATTCTTGTTAGGGACTAAAATGTCTTAATTAATATTTGGAAGGGTCAAAGCGTTAACTTTTCTAAAGAAAACTTAAAAGGCCAAATTGTATAATGTTTGTAACTTAAGTGTCTAAAATGAAACAAAATAAACTTTGGTTTTCTAAAAATAATTTAAGGGACCCAAAGCATAATTTAGTCTAAAAAATTAATTTGAACGGTTTATCTTTGATTTTTCCCTAATTTTATTTGGTGGTATCCGGGGTTCGAACCCCGAACCTTACCTATATTATGCATTGTCCTTACCAACTGAGCTAAGTTCACGGGGATCAATTTTCCCCTAATTTAATATTAGTAGACTTACAACTAAATATTTTAAAAAATGTTGAGAATTTTATTTGGTGGTGTTCGGGGTAACCTTACCTATATTATGCATTGTCCTTACCAACTGAGCTAAGTTCACGGGGATCAATTTTCCCCTAATTTAATATTAGTAGACTTACTAAATATTTTAAAAAATGTTGAGAATTTAAGTACTTCATGGAGTTCACGGATGAAACAATGGGAACCCAGATATATACTTTGATTATATTTGGAATTTAGAAGAATTATATGATGAATGAGGAATTACCACATATTGTATCAGTGTAAAAAGAGGAATGCCTTGATATGTTGTTAACTCCTTATATACACGTTCTGAGCTTAACTCAGTTGGTAGAGACAATGTATAATATATGTAAGGTTCGGGGTTGAACCCCGGCCACCACCAAAAAACTTCTTATATACACGTTGTTAATACAGTGGTATTTTGATGACAAATTGTCTCAACAAAAAATCTCATTTTTTTATATAATACTTCATTTTAGTTTTAAAACTGCTATAAATACAATACAATGAAGTTATTCGTCAAGTAACATTTATATCTTTGTTCCTTTCTATAAGATTTCTTAATTGTTTTATGCCTTTTTATTGTGAGAAGAACAACTTGTTGGAACAAAATACGTTTAACAAACATTACCCTTAGAGTGGGGGAGATTGTTAGAACAAACAATGTTTAACATATGTCACCCTTAAGGTTTTGATGATAACAAGGTATTAAA
>Ga0315915_1005508_pt1 | contig 15796 bp, 9 predicted proteins | sample MpolbnodulesMG_FD_207738 | JGI IMG/M metagenome (GOLD analysis project Ga0315915, IMG submission 207738) | Medicago polymorpha root nodule microbial communities from Los Angeles, California, United States - branched nodules | ecosystem: Host-associated > Plants > Roots > Nodule | place: USA... | reverse complement strand
ATTATTTTGTTTCTTTTTTTTAGTTATAGTGGGAGTGGGATGGGGAAAATTTGTTAATAAAAGATTATTTTGTTTGTTTTTTAAAACAACATATGACAAAAGATATTATACCTTTTTTTTTTAAATCAGGTTTGCAATCATATTTAGGAGTATAAGTAGGTAAGTTTGTTTAATCTAAAGATTGAAAAGTTGGAGATCAAGGGTTCGAATCCTGACAAAGAAATAAAAACATTAACATAATAATTAATATACTAATATTTCACACCTTTTTTTTAAAATCATATATAAAATAATATTTACAAGTTTGCCATCTTGTTTTTATTTCATAACCCCATTTATTCTTAAAATCAGGTTTTGAAATTTACTCACAAAAATAAAATTTACAATATATTTACAAAACTGCCACCTTATTTATATTTCACACTTTTTTTAAATAAAATAGGTATAATACACATAATTCTTATGTCAATTTTGTAGTAGTGCATATTAACTCCTAAAAAACTCTCACTATGCAAAGGATTTTTTTTCAATACTACATATATTTTACGGGGTTCATTTGGTTAACTTTAAGTTTGATGGCTTTGGTTTATTTATCATTTTTTCTTATCTAAAATACAGTAAAGTCCTTAAAGTCATCGAAATATTTTCCACATTTTACATATAACATAAACCATTTGAGTTCTTTCCGTTAAGTCAGTGGAGAGTGACAATAATATTTATTGTTAAAGTAATTTCTAATATTAATGTAGAAATTGCAACTACTGAAATAATTTTATTTGATATATTAACAAGAATTTGTTGCAAAATCACATGAAAGATAATTAGTTAAGCATTTGTTTAGTTAGTTAATAGAGTGTGTCATTTTTTGGGTACAATAGAGAGTGTCATTTTTGTTGCCATCGAAAATAATAAAATTATTTAATATTTCTAGAATACGAAAAATTGTAAAGAGAAATTATGATATATATTTATACTTTTAAAATTAAATTTATATTATATTTAATGATGTATATATATTGCCTTGACTACTATAAATTTATTGGACCATTCCCACGACCAATGATCGCTTGACGGTCAACACTACATATCTCGAGTAATGTGTGCTTCAACCATTTTAATTTTATCACTTTTATATATGTGTTTTCATGTTTTATACTATCAACTTGAATGATGATATTTTTCTTTTTTTTGACAAATTGAATGATGCGACTTTATTCACTGATTTATACTTTTCATTTTTAACGACATGAAGTTGATGTTGTATTTAATAATATACCTACTTGAATAAATGAATACCATATTTTTTTAGTCAAATAAAAAATAAAAGCCACCACAACTAGCATCCGAGCATAAGAATGGAAAGTTAGATAAATTCATTGCATTGATGAGTTTGAACAATGAATTTATAGTTTTTAAAAACTCTGATATGATGTAAGCAGCCGACTGAAAATGACTTAGAAGAGCATACAAGAAGAAAGCATATGGCACAATTATTCAATCAAAATCAATGTTTTATAAACAAACGAATAATTCTTGATTATATGATATGCCTGGTTTAGATTAAAAGCTAGAATTATCTGACCTTATTAAAGGCATATATAAACTTTGGAACTGTTTTTAAGTGGTAATCCAATTACCTCTATAAAAAAAAGTGGTCATCCAATTAACTTAATAATTGCTAGCAAAAGATATACTCAGTTTAATTTTTCGTCATTTATAGTGAATTTTGATTTTAGTCCCTAAAAAATTAAACTGAATGTTTTCATCCTCACAAAATTTTTTATTATGTTTTTGGTCCCTAATGAATATAATTTTGACATGTTTTAAATTTTTTTGAACACAATAAGAATATACAAAGGTTGAACATAATAAACGAACATAATATAGATACAATTTGAACATAAAAAAGTTATAATCTTGATATTTACATGAACATAAATTGGGCTTTAAGGACAAAAAACAAAATATTTTTTTTTATGAGGATGAAAACATTCTGTTTAATTTTTTAGGGACGGAAATCAAAATTCGCTATATTTATAAGGACGAAAAACTTATTTAACCCTTTAATTAATGTCAAAAAAAGAAAGATATACCCGTTTGATTGATATTTTTCATGTGATTCAAGAGGTTTTTTTTTTTTTTTTTTTTAAATTAGTATCATTCAAGAGGTTAATTTGTCCTAAATAAATGTTCTTTCATTCATATATATATTAGGTCCATATTAAATTGTTTATCAATATGCGTTTTCGAGAGACTCAATTATACTCAAAAGTTGATCTTTAAACTCTAAGATTTGTACTGGCAGAGTACTGCTTGAACTGAAACACCATCCTTTCACCTTAAGTTTTTTTTATACAAAAAATATACAATTATCTACTATGTAACAAGTCACAACACATTTTCATATTTTATTAACCCTACCTTCCATCTTGTAGGTGGAATTTGATATTAATCTTACTCATGAGAATTGGTCAAAAAAGAAAATAAATCATACTCATGAGTGTGGAAATGGATCCAAGGTTACAACTAATTAACACATTCGTTGTATCTCTATCGAGTCCAAAAGTTGCATGCCAAAGCAATACTGGCCTAAGCTATAACTGCAACAAGCTTTTGGACTAGTTTATATTTGTCTGATTTAATATTATATTTGATTAATTTGTCTAAAAAATAAAAACGGGGAATAAGTTAGCTATTTACCTTTTTTTTCAACGTCAAAATAAGAAGTATTTTTATTTATATAAAATAGCATCAACAATATAGACCCATGTTATAAAGTATAAACTCCCAATATCTATCCCACATAAGAATATAAAGGCAGGTGCTTGAGGTATCTATAGTAATATTGTATTATACTTTGCTGAAGCATTATATCATGAAGGGATTAATTTGTAAAAAAAAATAAAATTATCCCATTATCATAAAGTCATTTGAGAAAGAAAGAAAAAAAATCAGAACCAATACAAAATATCGGTTTAATTTTTTTTAAGAGGCTAAAATGAAATATATTACCACATAAAAGCGTTATTCCCAGCACAAGGGGTGCCAAGGAAAAACGGCAAGGTCTGAACAATATTTACAAAGGGAACCAAAGACATAAAAAGATGAACAAAAGGAAAGAAACTATTAGCTTATGCCCAATATGGTGAACGGGCTAAGCCACCAGCCATGCAGCTGGAAGGGAAGGGAAGTGTGTTTCGCCTTCAACCACATATAGGAGATGAACTTAATCCTTTCAACCACCTGAAAAGGCGGGCTTTCTTTGCCTTTAAACAATCTGTTGTTTCTTTCCTTCCAGATTTCCCAGACAGCTGCATACCAAATAACCTGTAAAATAGATCGTCGTTTCTTCCCGATCCCACCACAATAGACAAACTGATTGAAATGATCCGGAACGTAAAATGGGCTGACCACGGAGACACCAATCCACCCATAAATCAAGTGCCAAACAGAACCGAAAATATTACAATGCAAAAATAAATGAGGACTTCATTCGACAAAGTCACATCCTGCCACGCACATCCTGACCGGAGGAGATTGTCTTTAGTAGGCAATCAAGAGGAGCAACCTTAAGTAGGCAATCAGTCCCGAAGCAAGCGCCAGACGAACACCACCACCTTAAGAGGAACAACCTTGTGCCAAATAGAAGAAGCATCAACTGGTAACTCTATCTGCGGTTGAATAGTTAGAGAGTTATACAGGCTGCGAACAGTGAATGAATTTGAGGTCTCCAAAGTCCAAAGCCATCTGTCGTCATTGTGAACCTGCAGGATAACATTAGCAAGCAATAATATGAATAATATCGGTTTAATTTGATTTAATATTTACAATCTTTTCTTCGAAAATTCAAGTCAAATCAATAAAAATGGTTTGATTTGGCTCATCAAGTTGACAGTTTAAAAACTTACGAATTTTCCCCTCAAAAAGGAAAAAAAAACACTTAACAAATTTTATTTTCAAATATCTAAAAAAATCATTTTTTTTCGAATACGATTTATTTTTTACACTATAAAAAAATAAATAAATTAAAATGAGAAAGATAATATGAAATGATTAAAAATTATATGAACACAACATGTCTTTTAAGATAATACGACTAATATAGTGTATAATAAATTAAAAATAACGAAGAAAAAAATAATGGTTTAATTCGCATTTCAAGTGATCTATCTTAAAAATAAAACTAACACCTAAACTAAAATATATAAATATAATGGTTGTTCTAAACCAAACATGAAAAAATCAAACCAATTTATTGGTTTTGTTTGGATCTTCAGATCATTGATTTAGTTTTTATCACTTTTAGAATAAAGATAATTTGTTCAAAATGTTTGATTGGTATGCTATCGCCCATAACACAAAATAGGATTTGACAAAGTCATTAGTTCAAATTTAACTCCTCCACATGGCAAATACTATAGCACAAGAGAGGCATTGAAAGCTATAAAATTTAAACTAAACCCCTAAGAAATCTAAACATGAAAGAAATTGAACCAATATATCGGTTTGAATCTTCGGTTCATTAATTTGGTTCTTACCACTTCTAGTATAAATATAAATTTGTTTAAAATGTTTGATTGGTGTGCAACTCCCATCACACACAAAATAGGAGTCCACAAAGGGAATATTTCAAAATTTTCACCATCATAGAGCATTAAAGAGACATTGACAACTATATAAGTTCAACTAATCACCTGCCACATTGTAATAATAGCCAAGATCGGAATAAATTAAAGTACTTCTTGAACAAAAAAGACTAGAGTAATTGATAAAAACTAAAAGTCACGGTGTGCAGAGCAACCAAATAAAAGCTATCAACCTATCCAAGAGTACAAAATAAGGAACCAGACCATCAGAAAGTTGGCGGGAACTACATCTAAACCAATCATATGGAAAACAATAATTTACCATGTTTGAATGATGTTCACTCCAACTATTCCGTTGATACTTAGTTGATTATTTTATATCGTTCAATCGATTGAGGGTCTATACTTCCCTCGGTCCTAAATATAAAGAAGATTCTTTTTTCATGTTTATTGAATAAACGTAGTATTTAGTTTATATTATAGTCTATATTCATTCATTATTCAATAAACCTAAAAAGATTCTTCTCTTATATTTAGGATCGGAAGGAGTACTTAAATTAGTTAAGTATATATATACGGTGACTTTTTGTTTATTTTTAAATCAATTTCTATAGTTTATTATTACTATATATCTTTGCTATATTTTTTTTTGTGAAGGGACCATGTATCTTTGCTATAATTGCAACGTGGCGGAAGGTTAATTAAATTATTATGCTCCCTCAGTCCTTTTTTATAGGTCATTTTATAAAAATCACGAGTACTAACAAAAGTTGTTTGAGTAAAGATACATTGATTAAAAAAATATAGGAAAAATATATAGTAGGAGTAATAAACTAGAGAAATTTGTTATAAATGTGTTATACATTTACATAAAGGATAATTTCTCTAATTTAATACTGCTATAAATTTGTTATAAATGTAAGTTAATATATCTAATTGTCCTTTATGTATAGATATATTTAATATTAATTTGTTATATGTTAAGATACATTGATAGTATTAATAAAAATGAATTTAAAATTTGTTAAAAAAAAAGGTATTTCAAAAAACAATAACTAATCCATCTAAAAATTTGTAGATAGTCTTATATTTAAGGTTATAATTATGATTATTTCCAATGTCTCTCTTTGATGTGAACCTTAGCCTAATCCCTTTGAGCTTTGTTTGCATCCGTGATTTGTATTTAACCAGAACATAAAGAAACATAATAGCGCATCCATAAAGGAGGGAGGGGGAGAGCTATGAGAAGAAAAAACAAGGAGAAAGAGAGGTAGAGAAAAATTGACAGAAAGTTCAAGATGATGAAGTACACATAGTTGATAGTTGTCCTATTTTTTTTTCTTTTCTGAGATGTTTTGTTGAATATATGCTCTAACACAAGAAATAAAAAAAGAGGAAAACCAAAGAATAGGAAAGTATAAAAAAACTCACCGCCCCTCTTTGCCTCTTTTTGTTCATATATTTATAGTACTACAAACTAGGTTTAAGGTTCTTGTTAGATGAAGAAAAAAAAACATAATACGGATACTGGATCACATGGATGGTGCAGAGACACTTGCACATCGTGGAGTCAAAGATGAGGGTTGGTGAAGGTCAAACAATAAGACAAGAACGGTTACTTTTTGGTCTCACGGTCAAAAGAAATTGTATAAATCAATTTCTTTTTATTTTAATATTTTCGTTCATAGAGTAAAACGTGATAATATTTCAAAATTTAATTGAAAGAAGAGTAAAGTCATCAATGATTATTTCACATATAAATCGAACGCAAAACTTTTAGATAATTTGTTTTTTAATGACTTTCATAATACAACAAACATAAATGTGTTTCATTTAACCTTTTTTTGTCTAGAAAATTTGAGATTGTTTTATAATTTTTTTAGTTTTTATTACTAGCATCAATGCAAATGGAAAGAAGCTGGTGATGGGGTAAAGGAATGAGTTTTCTGAATGGATTTTTAAAAAACTTATTCGATTGGTCGGACAAAGTTAGGTACAACAACTTCTAACATGAGATTTCCTTACAAAAAAAAAACTTATAACAAAAGTTTCAGTATTTTTTTTTGTTTTAGATATACTCATTAATTTCCAAATGAATATGCGGATTTTTAACTACTCAACAACTACATTGTTATTCCCTGCTACCTGTGATTCAGAAGAAAAAAAAATGTACATTGCTATGTAGAAGATTGACTAAATTAATTTTGACAAAATTACTACAGAGATCATTTATCATATTTTTATTTGTCCAGCTTAAATCATTTATCTTTTAAAGTATACACAAATACATTTTTTTTCTTTTTTAATTGAAAAAATAATGAGTTGGCAAGCCACATAGAATAACCTTATTATTTTTTTAAAAAAATTGTGTAAAATAAAGAAACCTAAAAAGTTGATGAACGTCTCCATGATCTTCATACCTTCTTCTTCTTTGAACTAAAATAAAATGTCTACTCAAATATATTTTAGCAAAATTCACTTGTCATACAATTTATTAAACAGACCTACAAAAGAATTAAGAGAGGTCGTTATCCACATGCACCGAACATTTACCCTCCACAAGGGATGTCAATTTAGCATGTTGTTAAAATAAGTGGATCGATACAATACAAATTCAAAGTCGCTAAAAACAAAAGGGCCGGACTTTTGAACAAACTCACAACATACATGGTAATAGCATAAAATGACAAAGTATCTATGTCTACAAATATGTCTATATTCAAGTCTCCATAATACTCATGTCTCCGGATCTGTAACGTTGACGACGCCATAGTCATTGATTGGGTATGCACTTGTTCAAAGTTAATCTTTCAACCTGAATCAAATAAACACCGCACTAAGATGGGAAATCAAAAAACGCACCGCACAAAGACGGGAAATCAAAACAAACATAGTCGTAGAAAGACGACGAAATCACAAAAACAAACGGAAAAAAACTAAAAATATGTAAAATTCACTTATTTAACTAAAAACGAAGGAGAAATAGTTCGGATAGGTGATTACGTAAAATTTTCATATTTATACTCTTAGGTAAGTTATTTCTAGGAATACTTTTTATGTTAGTGAAACAAAAGTTCCTTTAGGTTTCAAGACTCAAACATTTTGGATTTGTTTGCAAGTTTGGTGGGAAAAAGATTCATGGTTTTGAAAATAAAGAAAGGAGCAAATGGAGATTTAAAAAACTTTGAGGAGAAGTTTTGAGGGCTTTATTTTCTTCATAATACCGAATCCTCGTAATTTGGAAGACTCAAGTTGTATTGGAAGAGATTTTTTTTTTTTTGACAAATATTGGAAGAGATTTTTGAAAAGTTAAATAATGTTTATCTGAAATTATTCAAATTCAATCTATATTGTTTTAGTATTCTTAAAATATAAAATTTATTCCATATAAGCATTAATTTAACATTATTTAAAGAATACTTTTTCAAAAAATATGAAAAAAATTTCAATTGTTCTTTTCTCTATATTTTCCACCTCCAAAGCCATGCAAGATTCTTACATTAATAGTATCATTTAAACTCATCCCTTTGAGAGGTACAAGTCGTATCTTTACCATCTATATAGAAACCTAATTCGTCTGCATGCAATTGTGTTTTATAAGATATAAAAACCAGTCAGATAATAAAAATGACAGTGAGAATTTAATTAAAGCCTAGACAATGATTGTTCAAGCTATTATCCGAATTCAATTTCTTTTGAACAAATCGTTTTTAATTGTAGCTTATTAACCACTCAAAGGCAACAATATATCAGCTAAAAGTTTGTTCGCAAGAATACAAACAGGTATGCCAACAATGTAATTTGTTTAACAAAGCAAGACCTTTCTCAAAATTTTCCTCAAAATATATATCCCACTAAACAGACAAATGTTGCATACTCAAAATAACCATCAACTACAATGACCTTGCGAATAGTTACATACATTGCTGCAAGCAAAAAAAAAAAAGGAAGAGAGAATAGTGAGGACTGAATTAACAAGCTTGAGAGTAAACAGATAAAGAAACAATGACGCTTGGACAAAGACAAGAGGACAACAGAAACCATAATGCAAATTTGCAAGCCTTCATTGTCAAAATAATCCGAGTCATAAGCTTCTATAACATTCATTCACAGACAAAACAAATTCCCCAATAACCTGCAGTTTGCTCAATGCACAGTCATGATCGGTTCTTGTGACAACACGAGCTGAGGATTCTCTTCAACCACTATGTCACCATTCACATGAAATTCTTCAATTGGCTTATCTGAAGGAACCACATTCTGTGGTAGAGCAACATTTGTGTCACTTGACAAGGTACTGTTTTCTTCATTGGCTGTGACAATCTCAGATTTCTCTTCCCCTGTAGCTTTGGATATGCTAGTATCTTTCTTTGTTGCCTTAGATGTAGGTGCAGCTGCTGAATTGGTCCTTTCAGAAGCGAGTCGAGTAGGAAGGGACTTCCGTAACGGCTTCTTTTGATGGGCAAGGGTAACTCCTGTAGTGGAGTTGCTCTGTGACACTTTCTCATTCAGACTTAAACGACCTTGTCGAGAACTGCAGCTACCGTTTCCATCAGATTCTGAATTTGTTGAAGTCTTCTTCCGACCGAGCTTGGGAGATTTTGCTCTAGTAGTTGGTATCTACATTAGTATTGTCCAGAGGATAAAGAAGTTAGATTTTCCAAATGATAAGGCCAAACTTCTAAAGTAACCCAACCCATTTAAAAAAAATCTGGAAGCTAAACCCACCAAGAATTTTCACACAATGTTTGGTTCAAATGAGGGGAGCAGAGGAAACTATTTGAAAACTCGGTCAAATAAGATTACGTAAAGGATCAATGTCCAGATAACAGGAAGAAAAAAATATCACTAGAGGGTTAAAATCATCCCTTTCCGATATGTTCAATAAGCAGTGCAAGGAACAAAACTTCAATTTACGAGTGACATAAAAACACAGTTTTGCCAACCTTTTCTAGTAAAAATAAAATGGCATTAGAAAAGCTTTTCATATAACTATGTAACATTCAGATAATCATTGATAAAGGCAGATATTAAAAGAACTTGCACACCACATCAAAAACTGTGGTCGAAAAAGCCCCGCTAAACCATCTACTGATATGAGGGTTAGTTTTAAATGCGCACAAACAGCGAATTATCACCCGTGGATATATGGTGAACAAACCATCTAGAAAACAAATAAAGTGTAACAAAATATCTAGAACTAAATGAAATAATTTTCGAATCTGAATGGCTCAGTTTGGAAAAAGAAAAAAAAAATTCATAATTTTCAAAGCCACAATAACCAAATCACAATTTAAAATTAAGGTTTCTAAGGAGATTTTGGCAGAATCAGATAATTGTGTAAGATTATGAAATATTCTAATCGAGTCTTAAACTTTTGTAAAAAAACTCTCAGATTTTACCAACTGAAATTGAAATCACAATTGATAACATCAATGTACGTTGTTAAATCATGAACTTATCGTATATAATAATTTTAGAATTCAGGTTGGGCCTACTCAACCCTTACAAAACCCGCTTGTAAGGTGAGGACTATCACCACTTATAAACATATTTTCAGGCTTTATCTCATCTAATGTGGGACTCTTAACGCACCTCCCTTGTGCCAAGGACTGGATATCCTAGAGCATGACCTGAGTGGCCAGATAGCGGGAGACCCAATGGATGTTGGATAGACTTCGATACAATCTAAGAATTTGAGTTGAGTCTAATTCAACCCTAACAAAACCGGCTTGTAACGTGAGGACTACCACCACTTATAACCATATATTCAGATTATCTTATGTGGGATTCTTAAAAAATAATATAACAATTTAACCTTATATTTCATATCCGTACAAATAATGGTCCTACAACCTCCGCAGATATAATATATTCCTTAGCAAAGCCAGAACTATATACCAAATCACTATAATGAGCTAAAATATTGCTTTCAAAATGATTGATTTGGTCTCCAATTTATATCTCAAGTGCATCTGCAGATTATGCATTAGACAATAAAGACCATGCGTGTGCCTGTGAGAAGCAAATGCATGTATATATAACACGCAACAATCAAAGGTGTGGTAATGATAGGGTATTTACAGGTAGTCATGCTACACAAATAAAGACGTGGCCAAATCAGCACAGGTAAAATCGGTTGGAAGAAGGGGAAGTAAAAAACAAGGCAAATACATGTCTTGCAGATATCAGCACAGATCATTGATGCTGATTTTTTTTCATGGAAACCAGATTTTCTTGTTTAAGAAAAGGCATGAAACATAACATGCTAAACATAATATGACAGACAATTATAGGAGCAAGTGGGAAATTGAGCAAAAAGCTTTTATCAGCAAACAATGCTCTTTAATAGCTATTTTCGGAAGATATTTATATGATTTGTCCCTCTCATACTCATAGACACATACATTACATAAAGCTTCAAAGCAAACAAAAAATCTTCTGGAAATAATTAGTGTAGACTCAAGGGTTAAGACTGCACAACAAGGCCTGCATGCAATCAAGAAGTCACATACAATACAAGTGTACAATTGTGCAAGTATACACACGCAGTCACACGCGCTAGCGCACAGATATATGTGCCATATCTGCACAAGCACGCACACACAGAGGGAGAGAGATTTACCTTCTTCAGCTCCACCTTAGGAGGAGCAGGCTCCTGATAGAAAGTTGGTAATGGAGTTGCTTTAAAAGTTAGGCTCTTCCTAAGCTTTTTAATCTCGGCTTCTTGACTCTCCTATAAAAGTGTGAGAATTACTGACATGATTAAAAGGCAAACTCTGCAATTTACAATTCAGCCAAGATGTCAAATATTCTCACCTTGGATTTTGCTTGCAAGCTACTCTTCTCCTCCTCCTTTGCCTGAATCTTTTCCTCAACCTTAGTGAGGAACTGCTCAAAAAAAGATCAATTCACTTTTTGTCATAAATAGAAGCTTATTCAAATGGAAATAAAAACGTACGAACTGTTTACCTCTCTCCTTTTCTCAGCTCGTTCACCACACCTGAAACTGAACCCATAATTTGGAAGTGTCCCCACTCTGCGAGGTTTGGTATCTTCAGTGTTGGTACTTTTAAGATGATTAAGGACCACAAAAATACACATCATCATACTCAATAATACATTATGTGATAAAGAAAACTGCATAGGTCTACATTTGCACTAGGAGGAATAAATAAACTCATAAGAGAAAGGATACAGAGAAGATTCTGCTTCTCCTTGAACTTTATCAAGAGGTCCCTTTTTCAATGATTTTGGCTTTTTCTTCTCCCTGTAATCAATAAATCACAGTTCACATATTTGTTAACAACAATTATCCCTTATAAGTATCTTTTTTACTATGAAACATTGTGAGATAAACGCCAGAAGTACTTACACTGCAACATCAGAAGACGCTGCTTCAGACTTTGAAGGTTGCTGAGGAGAACAAAGTAAAAAACTATCAGGGAATGCCAAACTATAATTTTAGAGTAAACATTCAATTTAGTCTCTTAACTATCACTCTCTCTTATTTTGCTCCTTAACTAAAGTAATATAACCAATAGAAGAAACAAAAGAAAAAAAGCATGTCAGACTGAGTTCCTAAGTAAACATTTGGGAAGGAAAACAAAGGTAACAACAGAGTTTACCTTGGACAATTGAGACTGCCGATCATTGAATGAGCGGTTTTTAATAGGCTGTCTTGGGCGAGAGTCTAGAGCAGAAGTGCCATTTGAAACAGCGGGCGATGCCTGTTTGTCTTTTCCAACTTTGCTGTTTTTCACCAAACTTGCATTAACACCGCTGGAACTGCCAACCTTTGCATTCTTATTCTTGACAGGACCCTTTTGTGTTCTTGACTGTTCCGTTGGAACTTTTATTTTCACTTCCTTTTCCTAGAATAATGCAAATATATTAGATCCAAATCATATTAACTGATTTAATGAAACCAACTCAAGAAAAGCAAAATCATCAAACCTTCGAAACGATCAAATTATTGTCATCCACGTTGTCATTTGATCCTTCGATTTCCTTCATAGGCGAGTTTCCAGTTGCAGTGCTTTCAAACTGATTGATATTTTCAGAATTTCCATCGGGAACAACAGTTTCTGTATTTTCAGTAACATGGGGGTCTAAATCATTTGAAACACCATCCTCTCCAGAATTAGAAGGTTCGTCATGAACACCGTTTTGATGGACATCATCAAGTCCATCAGCGGGCAAAGAGTTAACTGGATCCATCATTCACACTAACCTAGTTACATAGACACAAGGAATAGAAGTTAGAGATGATTAAAAACAAGAAAACCAAAGATACAAAATGAACAAGCTTAATCATTCCTATGGAGTTTAAATGAAAACAAACCACTTTGAAAAGTACGTTGACAAATTTTCAAAACAATTTATTGATTTCCAAAAGATTACAACTTGTAAGAAAGAAAAAAAGAAAGAGAAAAAAAAAGATCATCGCACAGACTTGGTGTAGTCACAACTTACCCTCTTTTGAAGAAGAAAGATAGGATTTAGATGACAAAGCAATAGACCTGTAAAGTTGTGTGATAAGTTATTTACCAGTCAAACATTCATAAGCTTGTAAGCAACATTGCACAATCATCACAATTCAGAAGTTTTCAAAGTAAACGGCTTGTACTCGAAGTATTTAACATTAATAAATAATAATCAACAAAACCAATAATGACGATGTAGACTAATTTTGTTTTATAATCTAATACTAATCACTTCTTGAACTTGGTTTCCTACACATCACAAAGCAACACAGTCATGATTATTATTCAGAAAAATTGAATCACTTCTTCAGCATTTCATTAGCAATAGCAACCAACCAAGTAGAAAAAACACTAACAGCATTGAGTTACTATTGATTATATATGATAATTAAGAATACTCAGATTCATAAATCACCCATTTTCCAAGTATCAAACTTTGATCCAACAACAACCCAAGTTCAATTTTTGCACCATAAAATCAACAGCAAAGAACCAAATCAAGTAAATAAAGGAATCTAAGCATTTGAGAAGAAACCCAGATAAATAAAAATGAGATTTTTATTGAAAAAAATTAAGTCAAACAGTGAGTGAAATTGTGCTTACCCAATAGTCAAAAGGGCATGAAAAGGTGGAAATTGAACACCATTGATGGTGAAGAGAAGAAAGAGATCTGCGTGAAGAACGATGAAGGAAAATGGGGGAGTGTAGAAGAAGAAGAAGATCACGATCTGAGGATCCAACAGTACTGACGCTCCAGCAGCAAGATCCGTATGGTTGAAACTGTGGAACTTGCTAAACATTTATCTCTTTTAATCTTTTAATACTATATAATATAATAATTTTTTATTTTTGAGAAAATAGAATATGAACTTGACAGTGTAAAAATTGTTTTACACCACGTGTTTTTCTAAATCAAATATATATTTTTTAGTTTAGTTTAGTTTTTCTAAATCAATAATATGTTACCATATCAATTAATGTATAAAAATTTGTGCATTTTTTATATTTATTTTTATACTCATCAAATTTTATTTTTCTATCCTACAGGAAAGAGAAAAAAGGATACACAATGAAAGTGTAAAATATTCCACCAAATTGATCCATTACACCCCATTTTAATGGTTTGACGTGAAGATATAGTTGAGTTTTATTGAATGGTAGTGTAAAATTAATTTACAATGACATAACATATCGATTAAACTTAAAAAAAATTATAAATATATTTTGATTTTTTTTTTGACAAATTGAAATTAGTTAAATAACATGTTAGAGTGCGTTTGATTTGTTAAACATATATATTTAAACAGAATAACACAAGTTGCACAACATAGGACAAACTTTTATTGAATTGAATAATTTTTTGTCTTATGGATTTTTTATGGACAAATTTATATTTTTGTTCTGTCATTTGCCTCGAGATCCGTCATATTCCAAAAACAATTGTCATGTCTTATTCCTTTATTTTTAGACCGGATAATAATAAATAAAAAAAATGAAAGTAGAGATAGATACAGTGATCCAAGACTCACCATTTATAAACAACAGTGGAGTCTTCTCTCTCTCTCTCTCTCTCGGACTCTGAAAATCAAGATGAGCGCCACAACATTCCGTTCCATTTTCTTTAACAGACCTCACTCTTCCAACAAGGTTTAATTTCATTCTATTAAACTTCTTATCTTTACTTCCTTACTAAAATTCCTATATTTTTGCTGTTGGTATTCAGGATTTGATAAAGCAACAAAATGTGAAGTTATCGCCTATTAAGTGTTCGATCAAAAGCTCACAAAACAATGTTCGTGTTGGTGTTCTTGGTGCAAGTGGCTATACTGGTTCTGAGGTAATTTAGGTCTTTTTGTGTTCAAAATACCTGAAACGTTATTTATGTAATGGAATCCTACCTAGTTGCAAAAGTAGTTGGTTACAGGACAAGATTCACATGCTGCGTCTTTCCATTCTAACTCATATACCAAATGCTACCTTAAAATGTAATTGGATTAGTATGTTGAAATATTGGAAAATTGGGAAATAATGCAAGAAGTAAAAATGATTTTCTCATGACCTTGTGGCTCATAGTCATTTTAGGATTATAATATATATTTAACAATCACACTTTTGTTATCCAACTCAAGTTAAACTGTAATCTGCCTTAAATTCTAATCTTTTTGCACTGCCACTTTCCGTGTATTGTACTCAAGTTGTCAACTCATTGTAACTCTGTTAAGAGATTTTTATTCATTTTTATTAGATTCTTCGGCTTTTGGCAAATCATCCACAATTTGGGGTTGCATTCATGACCGCTGATAGGAAAGCTGGACAGGCAATCTCATCTGTATTCCCTCATTTGGGCACACAAGTACGGTTGGTTTAATATATGATGACATACATATATTTTTTTTTTTATTTCTAGCATTATTCATTGGCCGTATGGTATTCTATCTGTTCCACTTCGTCTGACTGAAATTTGTATACCTTTTACATAATGTTCATGGAGGTTGGTGATAGTTTCAAATTTTCAATCATAATTTTCTTGTGAAATAGTCATGTCGTGATTATGGTGTGTTGATGCTTTGTTGCATTGATTACAAATTTTGGACTTCTTTGCAGAACTTGCCAGATTTGATTGCAATAAAGGATGCAAATTTTTCTGATGTGGATGCTGTATTCTGTTGTTTACCACATGGAACTACGCAGGTTCATTCTTATGTCTTTTGAGTTTCGTAATTC
>Ga0315915_1005505_pt1 | contig 15798 bp, 8 predicted proteins | sample MpolbnodulesMG_FD_207738 | JGI IMG/M metagenome (GOLD analysis project Ga0315915, IMG submission 207738) | Medicago polymorpha root nodule microbial communities from Los Angeles, California, United States - branched nodules | ecosystem: Host-associated > Plants > Roots > Nodule | place: USA... | reverse complement strand
TTCCTATCTTATTCTTACTAACTATTAATAAAACCATTTAATTAAATAAACAAATCACATAATCACATAAATCAATTAAATAGGACTCTAAACTCTACCAAAAATAAAATAAACGGGCGTTACAGTTATGATGACAACATTCACGAAAATAGTCTGCAACATGTTTCTAACTCCATAAAAAAGCTTTCTCATTAATGCAAATCATTGTTAATGGTAAAGATATTTACAATTCAACAATTGTGAATCATAATTGCCTTCCTATTCAATCATGATATAAAAGTACCTGTCAAACTTTAAAGAGACGATACTCATGAATGTCCTTTTTGTAAAATATATTCGGATTGAAATCAGACTATGAATTTCTTTCTCAAATGCGAGTCAAACTAAACCAAACTACATACACAATATCCATCAAACATTTTATATTTAAATTTCATTTGTATAGTCTCACATTATTTTAAGAAAATTAAATTAAATACATATTTAAAAAAAAAATAAATTCACAAAATGAAGAGGATATCCATGAGTGTTTAGTAAAGTGGGGGTGGGAAAAGAAGCTATGAAAAAAGAATACAAAGAAGAATAGTGGGCCGTAGAAGTCTACGTTAAGCCCATAGAGAAGAGGAGGGGTTGGGTTGGGTGATGCCGTGACGGTGCAGTTGGAACGAACTTCTGTGACTTCACCTGAAAGTCACTGCAACTATCATCGATTGATCGAGAGAAGAGAGAAGAGAGAAGAGAGAAGATGTGGGTGTTTTACATGATATCTCTTCCCCTCACAATGGGAATGGTGCTTTTAACGCTTCGTTACTTCGCTGGTCCTTCCGTACCACTCTACGTTCTCTTCACCGTTGGATACACCTGGTTCGTTTCCCTCTCCATCATCATCCTCGTCCCTGCTGATATCTGGGTGGTACGTTCTCTATCTTTTTCAATTCAATTCGATTCTCCATTCTAGTGTAGCTTGCAATCATCCACTATTTATTCACTGTGTTTGGATTAATAACTTAAATAATCGATTATCTTTTAAGTTATTTTTCTTTAACTCATATAGACAATATCTTCCCAACTGGACAATGGAGGAATTTCTTTCTTTTGGAGCTGGTCATACTGGAGTACATTTTTGCTTACTTGGTACGCTTCATGTAAAACTTTCCATGTTTATGCCTGCAACACTTTTACAATACAATCTCTTTTGTTAGTTCAAATAAGTTGTATAATTGTGATTCAGAAAGGCCATTAGTTATCCCCACATATTGGATAATGGTCCAATGCTTTTTTGAGGTCTTTCTGTTTATCAATTCACTTGTACTTTGCTCTTTCTTTACTCGGCAATGAAACATTATTTGTCCGAGTAAATGGAATATGTACTTTGTTCATGTATAGGATATGATGTATACATGGATTAAGCTAAAATAACTATTTGATGTGAATATCCATAACTTTTATCAACACACATCTTATGAAATTCAGATTATTTTCTTTATGTGTGTAGGATGAATAACAAACAGAAAAACGTGATGGTTTTCTTCCAATCCCTTCAACATAGGGTTCCCCCTTTTCACAATTTACTGAATTTAGATGCTGCTCAGTTTCCCACCACTAACAATTCTGAACGAATCCTCATCTACCCCTCTCCTAGTATTTAAGCCAAGCCATTGCTCCAAACAACTTTAACCTCCTAACTCATTGTACAGCTAACGTTATCTAGTATCCACCTGCCCATTTTCTTAACTGCTCTAACCTCTTTGCCTTGTTTTTCTTTATTCTTTCGGTCATACATCTCAGGTTGACTCTGTAGTTTGATATCTTTCATATTCCACTTCTCGATACTATATAATGCAAAATCAGATTTTGAAGCTTAAGTCATGCTGTAAATAATAACAAATGAAAAAACAATACTTATTATGCATTGTCGTATATCGTAGATGATTTTCTGCATGAGCTATTATGCTATTTGCTAATTTGTTTTAATGTTACTTACCTTCTCACATTCTTGTGTAAAATAGTACATACTAACTAAATATTCGAAGGAAGTATATAAATGGAATTTACAAATCAAAAATGAAAATTTGCTCATTTATTAAGTTATGTTATCCTAAGCAGGGCTGTCGTGCCCCTTATTCAGGGTTTTGAAGATGCTGGTGACTTCACTGTATCGGAAAGATTGAAGACTAGCATACATGTTAACTTGGTCTTCTATCTAATTGTGGGATCCATTGGCTTTTTTGGTCTTATTCTTCTCATTATGATGCACAGGCACTGGTTAGTTCCCGTCTTCTTAACCTTTGTTGTTATGAACTATACTACAGATTTTTGTTGCAAGAAATTGTCCCTTAGGTATTTTTGCTTAGAGCTTTCTAATTAGTTTTCTTTGAATGAACATTCTTACTTTCACTCGAAGAGTTTTATTGTTTCCTCAATGCCCCACACATAGCAACTAATCTAATTTTTTTTTGAATATTTATAAGTCATAAGGATAGATACTCTTTTTAACGATGTTTGGACTTCAACATGAATGATGTCTTCTAGAAATTTGTGCCCAAAAAACATCTTTCTTTTTCTTCTTATGTTGTTGAATAAGGAGGATTTGAGTGAACAGGATTTTATGGGGCTTACCCTGTTTTTACACAAGAGGCTGTTTCCAGGACTTGAACCCGTGACCTTTCATGAAAGCTATATAATGCATATAACTCACAAATCAGCAGTTTGCTGTTTTATCACAGATTTACAGTCATGGATGGATAAATGCTTACCTTCTGCCAAATTAGTTTAGTATTTCTTTTTGACATGATACATGCCATAAACTTCTTTGCCCCCCCGTCTCTCCTTTGTTTTATAATATAACTTCAGTTAGCTGATTCTTTTATAAGCAGGAGTGGAAGTATTTTGGGATTAGCCATGGCTTGCTCAAACACTTTCGGACTAGTTACTGGCGCATTTCTTCTTGGCTTTGGTTTAAGTGAAATTCCCAAAAATGTTTGGAGAAATGCTGACTGGACCACCCGCCAAAAAGTTCTTTCCCACAAAATTGCTAAAATGGCTGTTGAACTTGATGATGCTCATCAAGAACTCTCAAATGCTATTGTTGTAAGTGGTTTGTACATGTTGTCCATAAAATTTATATTTTATGTTTTCCCTATCTGCATAGGAAACGTGAATTTTATTTTCAATCTTATGCAAGCAAACTTATCATCGGAAGTCAACTCAATCTTGCCTAGTTCCACTCTTATGTCCCATGCAGTTTAATCCAAACATCAAATTTCTAGCCCTAAGTGCATTGGGTGTGTGCTGATAGTTACATATCAACTAGAGATATGACCTATATAGTGCTTAGAAGCTATGACATTCCTCAGTTTACTCGCTACACACTAAATACTTGTACATGCTTAATACATTACTATTAGCAAATGTGGGTAGGGGGATGATGCAAGATAGGAATGGATCAATACAGTTCAGTTGAAATTTAGTCTAACCCCGCTTTCTTTTCTTTCTAAAACTTATCCCTTTGCGGTAAAAGGGAAAAATTTGAAGTTCTGTGATGATTTATTTCTGTAGGTTGCTCAAGCCACTTCGAATCAGATATCTAGGCGTGATCCTCTGAGACCTTACATGGATGTAATTGATGACATGCTAACTCAAATGGTATAAATCTTACATTCTTTGCTTAAAGATTCTGATTACAGAACATGGTTCTTTCTTAGGATAATATTCTATTTTCCAGTTTAGGGAAGATCCATCGTTCACACCACAAGGTGGCCGATTAGGGGGAAGTGATATGGATTATGATACTGATGAGAAGTCAATGGCAACATTAAGACGTCATCTCCGAGGAGCTACTGAGGAGTACTACAGATATAAAAGGTAAGAAAATAGTTAACTATCTTTTAAGTTATTTTAAAATTGTTCTTGAATTATTTACAGCAGTTGTAAATGGTAATTCAGGTGTTATAATCTTCCTAGGTGTACAAGCACCTCGTAGAGCCATATTCATTTATTTTTTTGTTCAAGTTAATTACAATGCCTAATGTTTATTCATTAGAGTAATATAAAAAAAACAAATTTCTTACATGGCCTACACGTATTTTGTCACATCTAAGATGAGTATTGAATAGATCAGGTAATATTAAAGATTTTTTCATTGTATATAATCCATAAAAGCTTCAATGCATTATTAATTCTTTTGCTCATTTGCAATGTCCTTGTTAGTGGCCAACACTCGGGTGGGATTTAGTCCCACATTGGATAGATAGGATTCTTGAGAAGAGTTTATAAGAGGAGGCACTCCTCACCGTACAAGCCGGGTTTGTAAGGATGAGTTAGGTCTCGATTTTCGTGTCATGGTATCAGAGCCTATCGGGTCCATCGTTAGGCTTTCTGCATTGTCCACGCTTCATGCCCATTGGGCCGAGCTGAAGCGTGAGGGGGTGTGTTAGCGGCCAACACTCGGGTGAGATTTAGTCCCACATTGGATAGATGGGATTCTTGAGAAGAGTTTATAAGAGGAGGCACTCCTCGCCGTACAAGCCGGTTTTGTAAGGATGAGTTAGGCCTCGATTTTCGTGTCAGTCCCACCCTTCCATAGCCAGACTATTAACTGGCTATATACGGAAGCGTGGTTATTTGGTTGTAGCTCTTACATTTTTCACACCCTTACATGGTATTTTCCTTATATTTTTCCATTTGCAGTGAGTACATGACTTATGTACTAGAAGCCCTTGAATTGGAAGACGCGACAAAGAATTATGAACGCCGCCACACAACTGGATGGTTTGCTTCTAATTTTTTTGTTGGTTTTTTTCCTCATTTCAATATGCTTCAATGGTATTTAAAGGTTTTTCCAGCTAAATTTTTATGTTATTATTTCAGGAAATATATGTCAAGCATCAGACCTGCTCGGACTGGCAAGTTAGGATCTTTACTTAACACTTCAGGTAATTTTAAGAATCTTCTTTAATCTACTTATTTCTAACGCCACGTAATATTTTTTGTTGCTATTGGAATTGTATTACAAGATCTAACCTTAGTAAAGATGCTTCTGTAAGTTTCCCACAAGCATGTTAATCTTTTGGTATATGAAGATATCAATAACCTACGATGGAACATATATGATATATCCATCTTACTCAATCTGTTGCTTCCCGAGTAAAAAAAAACCTTCAGTCTAATTCTATTTTGCATATTTTTATTTTGTGTTGTAGCTTGCAACATAAAGTATTTGAGTTAAACTGCCCTTGTTTACACAAAGTTCATCTTAATTGTACTTTGAGTGCCTCAAGTACTTGAACTAATCCAATACTAACACAAATTTCATCTTAATTGTACCATGAATGCATCTTAGAGATAGAGAGATCATAAAAAACTGCAGGGCAAATCATTATCAAGGCTTTAGATTTAGATTGTCTGTCATTAGGAGTGATTAATGATCAGAGATCAAGACATCATTTTTAATGTGGAAAACCCTCTCAATATGAAATGGAAAACTCACAAGAGCTTATGACCCAAACAAAATGTCTTCATTATGAAGTATAATTTACGATGGTTCTCTTTACAAAGAAATGTTTCTCTCAATCTCACCTAGCTAGAATGGTTTATGATATATCTTACCAAGTAAGATGTAAATCTAGAGTGAAACTCTCAAAGAGAATTGCATTAACTCTCTCACTTCATCCTTATCGGAGATCAACTTGCTTGCTTGCACCTATCACTTACAAATCGTACTTTATTTATTTGAGATATGTGGCTTCATCCACGAATGATATGGTGGGTATTAATTGTTTGTATTTGGAAAAACCCAATTCCACATTGGATAATTATGACTCTTGAAAAAAGTTTATCAAGAGAGGCACTCCTCACCTTACAAGCCGGTTTTGTAAGGATGAGTTAGGCCCAGATTTAAACACAGTATCAGAGCCTACCAATCAAGCCACCCACCATTTATATACACACACCAAGCCCAATAATGTTGAGCGTGAGGGGATGTATTGGGAAAAACCGAAGTCCCACATTGGATAGATAAGACTCTTGATACGGGTTTATAAAGAGAGACACTCCTCACCTTACAAGCTGGTTTTGTAAGGATGAGTTAGGCCCAAATTTCAACGGTCATATTTCCAAGACAGCTTAAAAGTGCAATCTCCATTTCTAAGAATAATAATCGATGGTTGATTCCAAGACCTTTGAAAGTTCTCATTAATTAATTCCCATGCATTTGAATTATCAAGATTCATCCATCATGGTGTCTTATCAATTCTGGAGGGACTTCTCTCAACATACATCTCAATGTGAAATAATGCAAACGTTACATGTGTGCTTGTGTCCTTGCATAGTGGAATTTTTTTTTATTTAGGTTTCTGAATAAATGGTGGTTCTTTGCAGAATTTTTCTGGCGATGTATTTTGAGAAAACAAGTTGAAAAAGGGTTGGCTGTTGTACTTGGTATCATGTCTGTTGCAATTCTTCTAGCAGAAGCAACACTTCTACCTAGTGTTGATCTATCTCTTTTCTCAATTCTTATAAAATCTGTTGGAACACAGGAGATGCTTGTGCAGGTAGACCAATTTATATATACATATACATACACATTCAGTATCTCACATTGTGGAAAAAAGTTTTTGATGAATATTTTTCGTTCTACAAGATGGAAAATCTTACAAAATTTAAAATTGAACTGACATGACCTCGTAATTGAGAAACTTGGCCTCTTTTGGGGTGCATATTATTGGTCAACTGCACCTGTGCTTTATATTATTTTTTGTTTTAAATATGAATGGTTCTCTGGTTATCTTTTCTTTGCTAAAATAAACTTGCCTCCTTTTGGTGTAAGGCTGTAATTCACCACCTGGTTTCTTGTCTTCCCGACACCGTGTCTTGTTTAAGACAAGTGTTGAACTTAAATTCACTTTTGGAGTTAGGTTATGCATGAAATTGATGCATGCAAATTACTCAGAATTTAATTTGTATGCACTAACAATGTAAAATAATTTTACTCATACATTCAATCACATTTCATCATTTAGATATCTGTAGGTATTTTGAAAAATAATATTGACATATCTATATGGTAAAGTTTGACTGGGTGTCGGCGTAAAACATTTTTGCACTGTCAGTGCTTACAAATTAAATTACTCATTGAATACCACACAACGTCTCTTCGCCTCAATGAAATGTTTACCGTATTATATTAATGAAGACAAGCCGTTTTCTGAATCACATATCTTCAATTTCTTGCTTAGGCATTTGCTTTTGTTCCACTCATGTACATGTGCATTTGCACATACTTCTCCTTGTTCAAAATTGGAAGGCTTATGTTTTACTCATTGACACCCAGACAGACCAGCCCAGTTAACCTGCTTATGATATGCTCGTAAGTAATATTCACTACTGTCACTGCTAATTATTTCTGTTTCTCAAATTGCTGGAGCTATCTAGCAAATATAATTTATTTTCTATCTTGTCCCCAGTATGATTGCTCGCTATGCTCCCCCTGTTTCATACAACTTTCTCAATCTCATTCGCCTAGGGTCTCATAAAACAACTATATTTGAAAAGGTAATTATTTTATCACAGTTTCGTGCATTGATTTCTACTTAAATATTCCTCTGTTAACTCTTTTGCACGTAATATTAATTTAACGCCTAAATCTAATAATCAGAATCCAAAGGAATTAAAATTTTGAAAACATATTTCAATTAGTGAGAACATAGTCATTCATAAGCATGTACGTGTGGCTCTCACACACACACACGTGTGTGTGAAAACTGAATATATATTTCAGTGATAAATAATATACAACCACTAATGTGTTTATATAGGCCACTCTAACACACTGGGCCAATTACAAATTAAAACTATATATATATAGTATTGTATTTTTAAAATATAAAGGAAACGTATTGCAAGTAGAAAAAAAGATGGAATGTACTACTATGTCTCCATGAAGTTTTTTGGCCCAGATTTCAAATATGTTTTCTTCTAACTTGGTGCATTTTGTAATTGTTTGCAGCGAATGGGGAACATTGATAATGCTGTCCCTTTCTTTGGAGATAAATTTAACAAAATCTTTCCACTAATAATGGTTATATACACCCTTTTGGTTGCAAGCAACTTCTTTGACAGAGTATTGGATTTTCTGGGGAGTTGGAGGAGATATATTTTCAAAACTGAAGCTGAAGATATGGATGGCTTCAATCCATCAGGGTTGATTATCTTGCAGAAAGGTATGCATACCAAAACTTCTTAGTTGTTAAAGCTCTAGTTCAAGTTAAATGACAAATCGTGTCTAAACTAGGAAACCTTAATGTATTGTGGGATATTGAATTTGTGGTAGCATTGCTGATGATTGAATTCATATAATTTGTAGAACGCTATTGGCTTGAACAAGGACATAAAGTAGGCGAGCAAGTTGTTCCGCTTGTAAGGAATTTTAATAGTATTGACGTTGAATCAAACAACAATATTATGGTATGTCGACATGCCATCCCCAAAAAAGTAGAAGCAATTATTTCTCATTATTTTCATCTTTCTTGCAATATATGTAGCTTAACATCATGGTGACTTTGATGGCTGCAAGATATAATGTCTGTTACTCCGCTCTTTCAAACAGTTCCACTCATGTTATGACTTGTATTGTTCAGGAGGAGAATGTTGTTGAAATGAAGGGAACTTCCACTTTAATCAATGCAGAAATTAATGGACGTCAGTCCAAAACTTTGAAGGAAGAGACAAGAAGATATGGTTCAAGCAGGGAAGCAATCAGCAGGAAGTACGCTGCTGTCAGACAGCAGAGTGGACAAGCATCTGAATTGAAGGCAGAAGAGAGAAACTTAGACTCTGCTAAGGTTTCCTTGCTTGATAAAGGCAATTCTCATTATGGTAATACTTCTGGAACTTATGGCTTGGGTTCAACATGGCAAACATTAAAGAAAGGCTTTACGAGTTTCAAGGCCGACATTGGTGGTGCCAAAGGGTTTTTACCCACACGGCAAACACAGCAAGATAGGATCTCTCGTGTTTCCTCATCTGAATCCCTTGATGATATATTTCAAAGACTGAAACAGCCTTCAATGGACCAAGCCTTTTACAATGATGGTTCTTCTCGATGATGGCATAGTTCGGGCAAGAAGTTGCAAGTGTTCAAGAATTGTTGATGCTATTTCCATACTATTGTGTACAGTGGTGGAGAAACCTGGCATGCTTTCTTCTCTTTTCCTTTTTAACTTTTTTTTTCTTTGGTAGTTTATTGCTCAGAGCAATGTATAGAAGGAAAGATAGTCTGCTATACAGGAGTTAATACACGTTCCAAGCGAATTACATAAACACAGTATATTCAGATTTTGTTTCTCTAAGATGAGTAATTCACTTTATTATAGAGTAAAGTAAGTAATGTAAAAATCCTAAAACAATGGAGCACTTCAAAATTCAAATTTTACAAGACAGCAATGCTGCTCTCTGATCTGTTTTGTTTTGTAATTTTTGTCCACTGTGCGTTAACATACCTCTCGAAAAGAACCACAAATTGCATTCTTATTGTGGATCTCATGTTATGCTCGTGAGTTTACTACCTGAGCAAATTTTTTTCAGAAAGTTATTAAACTATTGAAAGTCCTGAAACAATGATGCAACACCTCAGGCAACGTTTGAAAACTATACAATGATGATTATTATTTTTTGACAAAACAATGATGATTATTATAAACATAAGCATAATAATTAATGTGAAATCATTACAATTTAATTACGTGTAGCTACGTGATTAAAGAAAAGCGTTCTAAGTTAAACTTGTAATAAAAAGTCAACCCATTCTCCCCCTCACTGTTCTTGAACGCGTGAAAGCTTCCTTCGAGTCCTTTTTTGTCAATTTGAGTAGCTTTGACCAAAAGCTTCTTTTCTTATGATTTCCCTGGTTATCTCCATTGATTTCCCTATCTCTGATTTGGCTTCTTGAATCAAAGGCAATCGAATTGCTCTTCTTTAAACCATAATTGAAATTAACCATATTTGAAGAAAAAGAATCTGCCACACTAGAAGTTTGGCGGCGGTGACGGCGGCTATGACCATGAGACATATAAACTGCTGAGGTTGAAGAGAAGGATTGAGGAGATTGAGGTACATGATGAATTTGTCTGTTATTGAGCCTTGAGAGCTTGTCTCTTAAGCAATAACAGCAAACACCAGGTAGTTGTCTGTCATTTAAGTGCTCCTTGCACTTTGTTCCTGCTGCTTCTAACTCTGACAACTTCATCTTGATTGACTAATTAATATTAGTATGTTTTGTTTTGTACGTGCGTTTTACCGTATTTATAGATTCATTTGTCGTTGATGCAATTCATTGGAAAAGCACAAGTGCGTGTTTCTCCGAAACTTCATGTTTTCACCTAACTAACAATGTTTTTATCATTCAGTCAAATAAATAAATAATATTGCATCATATTTAGGGATGAAAAAAAAAATCAAGTTCTATGACTGCGTCCAATCTAATCTTATCTTGCTTCTCGATGGTTTTCGTTAATCGTTTTTAACGTAATATTCAAGGAAAGTGATGTAATTCAATTTAAGAAAAATACCGTTTTAATTTATCAAAGATGTGCAACAATGCTAAAACAGTAAAACATCTCATTTAGTATCATTTGGACGAGATCAAATGTCTCTTTCAATAATTATCAATGATTCATACAAATTTAAGTAGGATATACAGGTATAAATACATATACTCTGCAAACCTACCCATGACCCACCCTAATTCGGATTGACTACTAACTTTCAACGTATTAAAATTGAATGATGCATTTTATTTTTATGAATTGACATGTGGAATATGTGGACACCAAGAATACGTGGGAAATATTTCTTCTAGCTTATGAGTTACGAAAGCAGCCAAGTCAACATTTGTCCTTTGACTATGTGGGATAACATGTTGCTAGTCAAGGCAGCACACGTGTGGATGTGATAAATAAAATTATTTTTAGGCCTCGACAGAAAAAGGCAAACAAATGACAAGTAGTTATTTTGGTAATCACATGTTTTTATTTTTAGGAGATATGTCAAGGTTTCCACAATTTTAACATATATTATTGAAAAAAAGTAGTTATTACAAAAAATAATTATCAAAAGTTTGAAAAATAAATTGATAAATTTTCAATATATTATTTTTATCTTTGATTTCTTAAGATATGTCTGCCCTTAAAATACATGTTAGCATTTTTCTTATCTGTAAGAGATATCCTACCATCTTATCTAGATGCTAGGGTTATCACTAGTATGTGTGTTTCTAACAAATAAAAGCATTCAGTGTATTTTTTGAGGGGTGCAGCAACACTGCAACAGGGGCGTTAGAACAAATATCAAGAGAGTTAAGGCTACGTCGGCTTTTCTTTTGTCTCATACTTGTGGGCCTACCTATGGGCTCATGAGGAAATAATGAAGATTTTTCCTCTCCTCCGGTAAGTTTCGCTCCCACGCAGCCAAACTGATCAAAATACTCTTGCGCTAATTAACTAACACAAGTGTAAATCAAACATGACTTAAATTTACACATACGTGACTTAAGTCACGCCGCATGAGTTAACTCACGCAAGTGTTATACTCCGCGTAAGTTAACTCGCGCCAGTAAATTTTAAAATAAAACATGATAAGCATGATTTTTTCTTGCCAAATGCAGGATATAAGCATGATTTTTTTTCTTGGAGGGGATGGGTTGGGGCCAGGTAGCTTCCAATCCCATCATGGATTATGAGTGGCATAACGTGAACATCATAGTTGACACATGGAATTTTGGATGTGCCTAATTTCCTTATGGGACTGAAATTGTCAATTAGCTGGTCATGGGGTTACCTTTGCTTGTATCAATCTTTGATACCTTAGCTTTAGGATTCATAACTCATGGACTGCCTGTTTCTGAAATCACCCTTTTCTTGTGTTCTTGCGCTTGTTATGAAAAAGAGAATATGCATATATATGTTAAAATATACCAACGTGAGTTAACTCACGCAGGGTATAACACATGCGTGAGTTAACTCATGCGGCCTGACTTATGTCACGCATATGTAAATTTAAGTCGATTTTTCCTCTTCCCCCGGCATAAAACACTTGCGCCCTACAACCATGTCTAAAATACCCCTGCGTTAGTTAACTAACGCAAGTGTAGAAAAACGGGACTTAATTTTTACACATGCGTGACTTAAGTCACGCCGCGTGAGTTAACTCACGCAACCCTAACGCACGCTGGTTTTGTTGTGCTAAATATTCAATGTTTCAGTGTCATATGAGCATGGATTATGCTATTCTCTTCTGACATATATATGTGTCACAAACCTATTGGGTAATAATATGAGGTGTCCTGTTATAACAATGGGTGCACACCATACCACATGCATACCACATGTTATAACAGTGTTACCTGACAGGCATAAACATGTTCATAGTGTTGCCTGAAAGAATAAATTATGTTTAAGGCAAGATGGATGCAATGCATGCATGATGGATGCAACACCGTCACTAAAAAGAAAATGGAAAATTGAGGAGGAAAAACAAAAGCAATGGCGTTAGTTAACTCACGCGACGTGACTTAAGTCACGCATGTGTAAAAACTAAATTCTGTTTTTTTTATATTTGCGTTAGTTAACTAGCGCAGAGGCATTTTAGACATGGCTGCAGGGCGCGAGGGTTTTGTGCAGGGGAAAGAGCAAAAAATCATTTAAGTCAGTTTAGTTGGGAGCGAAACTTGCTGGAGAGAGGAAAAATCAACAATTAAGGAAATTTCGAAAATTGGCATTAGCTATTCATGGTTTGCTCTGAGACTCCCTAAACCGATTATTTTACCCCCTGGTGAAGGATTGTTAACTACAATTCGTTCAGCTACGACATTTAACTGCCACTCACGTGCAATTTATGCTATTTCTGTCTTTTTGTTTTAAATTCCACTTGTTGTAATAACAAAACGGATATAAATGTCAGCAAAACCAAACATCTTTAATTTTTCAATAGAAAATTTGAGGTCATAAACGAGAGAAGATTTTTCAATTTGCTAGTTGCTAGTTCTGTATTCTTCAAAAAACAACAATTGGCTGTTGTAAATTGTAATATTAATTGTATACGTCTCAGGAATGGAAAGTGGTAAACCATATGCTATACTGTGAAAAATTCATATATCAATCAAACGACGGTTAACGGATGTAGGGAGCGAATGGTAGCGTTCATCAATAAACCGCAGTTAATTGTTGTTGGGAGTAAAATGGTCAATTCAGAATGTCATAGATGTATAAATAGCAATTTCTATAGTGAACTATGAAGTCTGTGAGTGGCCGATGAAAAAACATTTACCAATGAGAAAAATGCTAATTTATAGAAAAACGATCTTGCTAATGAGTGCTCCGAGTATTCTCTTCGGTCTCATTTATAAGAGAAAATTAATTTTTCAAATTCATTGAATAAATAATATATCTAGTTCATACGTCATTTATTGAATAAATCTAAAAAGTTTAATTTTTTCTTAGAAATGAGACCGAAGAAGTAATATTTAAAGATTTTAAATTAAAAAATTACTGTTAAATACTTCAATTTGTATTGTGTTAAAAACACAAATTTTTCATAAAATCTTATCATTAAAGATCCTTAAAAAGTACTAGTATGTTAGCAAACCTAATATATCAATATTGTTTTCAAAACTGTGTATTCAATGTTTGAAAGGTTAAAACACCGTGCTTAGCAATTTAAAATTTCTTTTTTTGAAATCTATAAGTTAGCTAAACCAGTATTTATGTGTCTTAAATTATTTGTGCTTTTAAAATTCAATGCAGCATTTTCCCCTACTAATATATCATCATTTATTTTATTTCAATGTATCTAACTAACTATAGTAACTAGTAGTGAATAATCTGTTTTTATCTGATCTTACTATGTTTGGTGCATGAATATGATATGATGTTATGTTTTTATATTGATTTTAACTCGTTTTTACAAAAATAAGTTTACAAGATGAGAAATGTCTTTCTTTACAAACTATCATCGAAATTTAAATTTGACTACCATGTTACCACTTTGTGAATTATGCAAATCTGTACCTACACTACAGCTTACTTGATTGTTGCCTCAAACTCAGGCAGCTTCAAAACTACAGTTATTTTTATGTAACGTGTGTATATCTGTTTAGTTATGTTGTGCCACTGTTATATTTTCCTCAATTCTCATCTTAACAGGATAATGTTCCGGTCGGAGTGACACGAATAATTTTAATGTAAGAGTGATGATACCAGAAAGCTTATATGTCTGGTACATTGGTCAACAGTCTTGAATCTCTAGCTGACACATTTTTAAAACAATGTTTATTACTAATTGTACAATTGAACTACTCTATCATGTAATATTATTATTAGCGAAAATGAATTGAGGATGGTCCAAACTCTTTGGGATGACATTTATAATATCATCACCAGCTTCCCTATTTTACAGTACAATTTTTTGTAATGGCTTCTCCACTATTATCGTACAGACCCCTTTCATTAATCAACAAAAAGCTCCTTTTTGAGTTTTTTTTTACATTTAATTGATCTTTAGATATTTTGGGCATATACTTGTTTTGCAACACCAAAAAAAATACTCACATTGCTTATGAATCTTAGTTAAGAATAGTTTAGAAACAACCCACGACTATCAATATATCCTACAAGTTGTCTTTTATAAATGACAAAATCTTGAGAGTTCACACAAGATCAAAAATGGATAATATCTCAGAAAAAATGATGTCATGGACTTGCTATCAAAACATTAACGCGTTAGACAAGGGTCGAACCTATGACATGTTCCAATACAAATTGTCCCACATTGACCGGGGTGTAGGTTTAAATAGCGCACGCACTTTTCAATTTGATGAGACACATTTTACAAATTAAAAAATCTCAAGAGCTCACACAAGGTCCAAAACGAAAAATACTTCAAAAAATTGGTGTCATGAGCTTGAGTTAGAAATTATAATTGAATCTAGTTTTAAATAACCGTTGCCATTTTATGAAAATGTAATTTTTCTAAGGTTGTTCATTTTCCCGTAAACATATAAATTTATTTAAAAAAAGCTACAATTAAATAAATATTAAATCTATACTATATATATATAAAGAAAACTGTCCTCGTGAGTTTAGCTTAGTTGATATGGACAATGCATAGTATATAAAATATATAAAGAAAACTACCTCTTTCAGCATTTTTTGGTTGAATTTTTCCTTTCATATATATAAAGAAAATTACCTCTTTCAGCATTTTTTTGTTGGATTTTTCCTTTCAAAAATACCCTCAATTTCCAATATAAATAACACATGTAACAAATAGATAAGAATAAATTTAAATATTAAAATAAAAATGTAACAAACACAAATGTTCAGTTTTTCCTTTAGCATTTAAAAAGTGTAACAAACTAGATGAATGTGTGTATATATATTTCCATTATCCCAATTATACCCTTAAACAACAGCTTTTTCTATAATAAAGATTGTTGTCAGTGACATTAAAAAATAAGAATTTAGATTATATATTTTTGTTATATTGTTGGTTTAATTGAAATTGATAATCATGATTAGTTTGATTTGTTACTCACTCCGTTCCTTTTTAAGTGTCTTTTTAGGGCAAATTTTTCATTCATATTTAACTGTCTTTTTGGTATTTTAAGCGTACGATTTGTCAATTATACCCTTTGTCAATTACTTTTATCTTTTTCAGTAAAACTAATTAATGCTATCTATTTGAAAAATTAAAGTTTGTTTTTTTAAACAAAGTTTGTTCGTTTTTTTTAAACAAAATTTGTTTCTT
>Ga0315915_1005502_pt1 | contig 15802 bp, 5 predicted proteins | sample MpolbnodulesMG_FD_207738 | JGI IMG/M metagenome (GOLD analysis project Ga0315915, IMG submission 207738) | Medicago polymorpha root nodule microbial communities from Los Angeles, California, United States - branched nodules | ecosystem: Host-associated > Plants > Roots > Nodule | place: USA... | reverse complement strand
CTCTGAACTCACTCAGACTCTGAACTACTTCAGACTCTGAACCTGAGGACAGTTATCTAGAACGTAAAAGAAGAAGTTTCCAAAAACACAATTCAACCCCCCTTCTTGTGGTTTTTCTCACCTTCATCCACTCCCAGACAATCTAAGTTGGGCGCCTTGAAGTGAGAAATAAAATGATAAATTACATGTGATCGAACATTCTCCATCTGAGTGCCATTAACATTAATAGAAATAATAGTGTTACCCCTTCTAAAATATTTCTAAAATTTGACCGTACTCTAAAAAAACACAATCCAAAAATTTTATTTCAAATTTTCTCTAAATCAAAGTCTATAACAGAGCCTAAATCATTACTACTTGCATATATTATGCATCGTCCATATCTACTGAGTTAAGTTCACGAGGACAAACACTTTTCTCTCTATATATAAAGTATATTAATTCCTTCAAATAAAAATATATAAAAGTGTATTTATTTTTTATATATTTTATTAAAGTATATTGTTAATAAAAATATATATTTCCCTTTAGATATTAAAAAAGAAATCTAGACATTGTTTTTGACTCGGTTCTTTTGGCATATTTTTTTATAGTTAAAAAACAATTTAGATATTAAATTTTTTAAAATAATTTTATATTTATAATTTAATAAATAACTAGTATTAAATATGGTGGCTAATGCAACAAAAAAAAAAAAATCACCAAATTGGTCTCCGTCTTTCACCAAATTCTCAAATTGGTCCCTGACTTTATTAATAACTTAAAATGGTCTCTACCTTTGTCAAATGTTTCTCAGATTGGTCTCTGACTCTATTAGTTGTTTTGTATTTTGAGTGTCAATGGTTAAATGTCTTTTGGATATTATTTAGTAGTTAATGATAATGCCTTTTGGATCTTATTTGATACGTTAATGACATAAAATACAAAACAACTACCAGATTCGGGAAGCAATCTAAAAAATATTTGACAAAGACATGGACTATTTTGAGTTATTAAGAGAGTCAAGGACCGATTTGAGAGTTTGGTACAAAGACAAGACCAATTTGATTTACTAAAAAAAATACGGCTATATGGGCGGTGGAAGGCGCGTTGCTCTATCCATGGAGGCACTTCGACAACTTGCGGTGGAGACCCAATGGAGATTGTGACGATCAACATGCTCTGACTTTTGAGTTATTAATAGAGTCAGAGACCGATTTGAAAGTTTGGTACAAAGACAAGACCAATTTGATTTACTAAAAAAAAATACGGCTATATGGGCGGTGGAAGGCGCGTTGCTCTATCCATGGAGGCACTTCGACAACTTGCGGTGGAGACCCAATGGAGATTGTGACGACCAACATGCTCTGACTTTTGAGTTATTAATAGAGTCAGGGACCGATTTGAAAGTTTGGTACAAAGACAAGACCAATTTGATTTACTAAAAAAAATACGGCTATATGGGCGGTGGAAGGCGCGTTGCTCTATCCATGGAGGCACTTCGACAACTTGCGGTGGAGACCCAATGGAGATTGTGACGACCAACATGCTCTGACTTTTGAGTTATTAATAGAGTCAAGGACTGATTTGAAAGTTTGGTACAAAGACAAGACCAATTTGATTTACTAAAAAAAATACGGCTGTATGGGCGGTGGAAGGCGCGTTGCTCTATCCATGGAGGCACTTCGACAACTTGCGGTGGAGACCCAGTAGAGATTGTGACTACCAACATGCTCTGACTTTATTGTTTAAATTAATAAAAAAAATCGTTTTTAAATAATTATGATAACTTTTACGTTTTTATTGTAAAATTTGTTGATTAAAAAAAACAAGTTAAGGAAAAAAAATCTGATTTTATTAGAAAAAGTTAAAAAAGTGAAAACTATATTCATCTGTTTTTCTCGTATGAAAAAATCATATAATTATTACTTTCGTCATAAAAGAGTTTTATAAAAATAATTAAAGTTTTTTATTGGATTTTATCTAAAAAGATCCGTCATGTTAAAAAAAGTTTGGATTAATTGAATTCAGTCCATCAATTTTTTTTTTGAGAGTCCAATAGTCCATTAATAATTTTGTTGTTTAATGAATGAATAGAAAGATTTATAGTAAAATTAGTTGGATGGTTGGTGGATAAATGGATTCAACTACAGCTCTAAAACACATATAATTATTTTTTAATTTTTTAATATTATTATTTTTTATTATATCATTCATTTAATTCAAAAACATTTAATACAAATCATTGATGAAATTTTTCCACCAAATATCAAACAAAACACTTTTAGTAAATTCAACTTATGTCTTACATAAAATCTAAAAAAAATTAGCTAGACTTAACTAAATTTCTTAATCAATATAAAAATGAATTCTTTTTACTTATTACAACACTGACCGAAATAAAAATTTAGTATAAAGTCTCATGAAAAAAGCAAGAATCTTTTTCAAAAATTGTTTATATTTTTTTGACTAAACTTTTCAAAAAATAAAATAAATAAAGCATGCTTCACAGAACAAAATAAATAAATAAATAAAGTACAGTATTAAATATAAGACAAAAACCAAACGTCTCTGAAGTTTGTCACAATTCAAAATGTCACTCACATTCCACCAACTATGTTCTCTGCTACTAGCTTCAGCATTTCTATGGACACTACTACAACCTTCTCTACAACAACCATGTGACTACTCTCAAGGCAACTGGGTCATTGATGATGACACTACCTTCTCCTACCCTCTCTATGATGCTTCAAGGGACTGTCCTTTCATTGGCCAAGGTTTTGATTGTCTTAGAAATGGTAGAACTGATAAAGATTATATCAAGTATAGATGGAAGCCCTCTAGTTGTAATCTTCCAAGGTAGTTATGTTTGAGTTAAAGTTTTGTTTTTTGGAATGTATCTTCAAATGGGTAGTCACCAAAGCTCTTGTTTTTATTTTTAATTTTTATGTTTTTTGTTGTTGTTGTTGGTATGATTTTTGTGTGGAACTATTAGAGAAAGTGATAAGAAAAGAAAAAAAAAATGAGTTGAATATATGATATTTGATTGAGCGTTATGACTTATGATGTCGTTTGATCAATGTAGCCGACTTCATTTACTGAGATAAAACTTAGTTGTTGTTGTATGATGTTGGTGTGAAGTTTTAACCGATTTGTTGATGATCGACTAAGTTTTTCGAGAACTTAGCTGACTATTTTTAGTGGGATCTCCATTATCAACTATGTTTTTGAGACCGGGATTTGAGTCCGGTTACACTTGGACTAATGTAATGTAATGTTGTTAATTCAATGTTTATGTTTGATCGGCAACAAAAGTAAACATTTTTGTGCTTTCAGGAACAAAAATTAGCCGCATTTTTTCCACCAAAAGGCTCAAACTCGAGACCTTGTGTTTAATTGATCTGAGTCTATGTGAGTCTAGTTAGACTCAGATGAATGTGATGTTGGTAATTCAATGTTCATGTTTACTTAGCAAAAAATTAACATTATTTTACTTAGATAATGACTTTTGTTAACCACGTTGTTACCGTCACAAGAATCAAACTCGAGACTTTGTTTAAGAAATCTGGGTCTGGTTAGACTTGGACAAGTGTAATGTTGGTAATACAATGTTTATGTTTAATTAGCAACAAAAGTAACATTTTTTGCTTCCATGATGACTTTTTTCTTTTTTTTTTGGCCAGGTAGCCTAGTGGCTAAAATTCACGTTATAAGGTGAATAAGTGGGGTATCTGGGGTTTGAACTCTGGCCCCTGCATATAATAATGCATTGTCCTACCAACTGAATATGCTGTTAACCACATTGTTTCCATCACAAAAATCAAACTCGAGACCTTGTTTAAGACATCCGAGTCTAGTTATAGACTGAGATGAATGTACTGTGGATAATTCAATTTTCATGTTTGATTAGTAAAATGGGAACTTATTTTTTTAGCTTCTCTAATGGTTTTTGTTAACAGGTTTGATGGTGGGAAGTTTTTGGAAAGATACAAAGGAAAGAAGATAATGTTTGTGGGAGACTCCATAAGCAACAACATGTGGCAATCACTCACTTGTTTGCTTCACATTGCAATCCCAAATTCAAATTATACCTTAACAAAACAGACAAAAGAACTTACTGTGTTCTCAATTCCGGTACTATTCTTTAGTTTTTATTTGCATTACAAGAAAATAATGGTTTGATTAGTTTCATAATTTGGTTTTTTAGGATGTTTTTATAGGAATATGAAGCTTCAATCATGTGGTTGAAAAATGGTTTTCTAGTGGATTTGGTTCATGATAAAGAAAAAGGAAGAATTTTGAGGTTGGACACAATTAACTCAGGGAATCAATGGAAAGGTTTTGATGTTTTGATTTTCAATACTTATCATTGGTGGACTCATACTGGAAAATCTCAAACGTATTGATTTTTCTGAACTCAAATTTTGGTATTTTTATGTGATGAATTTGAGCATGTGGCTAATGTTTTTAATGGCTTTTTATTTTAATGTTTTCACAGATGGGATTATTTTCAAGTTGGGAATGAATTAATTAAGGAGATGGATCATTTGGAAGCTTTTAAAATTGGATTAAGCACTTGGGCCAAATGGGTTGATTCCAACATTGAACCTTCAAAGACTAGAGTCTTGTTTCAGGGAATTGCTGCTTCTCATGTTGAGTAAGTTTTACTGTTTCTTCCACTCAATGAATGTTTGGATTTTGGTTATTATCTTAATTTTCCATGATGGTGGTTACATAAAAGCATGGAAATGAGTCTAAATTTCCAAAGTATGTGCTAACTAAATGTTATGTTTGCACTGTCATAGATGCATACACTAGATATGACACTGACACATCGACACTGATAATTGTTTGAAATTTGAAAAAAATAAAAAATGAATGTAAATTATATGTGATAGTTTCATGTCCGTGTCCGACTCTCTCTGACACGTAATAGACACTGGACCGGACACACCTTTAATTTGAAGTCCCAGTGCTACATAGATTGCAGCCTGTTGCGATCGTGGCAATATTAAACCCTCAATTCCACAGCTCAGATTCTAGTTGTGTGAGCTTTTGTTAAAATCTTGATTATAAGTATTATGTGAAGAGAGATCATAGAAAGACCTTTAAGACACTGAATTTTATTATGATGAAATGGCAATATTGATTATAAAAGTATGGTCAAAGACTCACTCTTTTTTCCCTTCTATTCTTTTCTTGAATGACATGAAAATTTTAGTGGAAAGGGGTGCTTGAGACAAACTAAACCAGATCAAGGACCAATGCCACCTTACCCTGGTGTAGACACTGTAAAGACCATTATAAGTAAAATGGAGAAGCCAGTACAATTGCTTGACATCACTTTGCTAACACAGTTAAGGAGGGATGGTCACCCGTCTATCTACACCGGCCGCGGCGAAAGTTATGTGGACTGTAGTCACTGGTGTCTTGCTGGTGTTCCTGATACTTGGAATGAAATGTTGTATGCTGCTCTTCTTGAAGATTAGTGTTAATTTGGTTTCATTCTATATGTCTATTATTTATGTTATTCGATAATTTGGCACATAGCTACACAGGTTTGCTAGAAATATGAACCTTAACCAAATGAGTTACCTTCAAGAAAAATGTAAGTAGACATGCTAATGTTTCTTACTCAGAAGGAATTGAATTGAATATTCATTAGTTTTCTAGACCAAAATAGTCATATTACTTGTTTCTATACAATGATATGATTGATGTTCCTTGAAAAAATAATATGATTTATCTAATTTTTTATTTTTTTTACAATGATATCAATTTATATATTGTATAATTGTATAAATATTGACGATAGAATACCTCCACCCCATTATTAGAGTTTCTGAATCCGTCCCTAGCTTCAGCCCCTTCAACCTTGATGTCTTGAGAAACATCCCCACAATTACATTTGGAGGTGAAAAACAACTACTTTTGCTTTAGTTCCTTTATGCCCTACATGATCCTTGGGAGAAACCAATTCTTACAATATCCTATAGCACCCTATCAACCTAGATCTCAAATCATACAATTGTTCTTTGAAAGAGAGAGAGAGAGTATATATTTTTTTGGTGGTGTTAGGGATTCGAACCTCAGACCTTGCATATATCATACATTATCCCTACCAACTTAAGTGTATATAAGAGGGATAGGAACAAGTTTGACTTAAAATAAAACAAAAATTAATACACATTTGATTCGAATCATTAACACCTTGAATTGAATAAATAGTGCAAAAAATGAATTATGAGTTACGATGAAGATTGATTTGATACCCATCCACTCTGATTCGAATCATGATTCTCATATGAAGATTGAATCGAATCACTAATATTTGATTTGAGTTATCATTTCTAGAGATAAAAGGGATCAAAATAATTCGGATTGTTTGCTTCTTCGTGTAACTTGATTCGTTTCAAGTTGATTCGATTCAGTTTCCATTTCAAAAAAATTTAAAATATCAAAACATTATTTTTATTATTTATGAAAATACATTCTTTCTAGTTTTTCTTCCATCTCTATATAATTATTCAATACACGAGTTTTCTATTTTTTATTTATTAACAATTTAACATAATTATGTATTTAATTATTAGAAAATGAAAATTCTAAAAATATATTCAGAAAGTAAACAAACCTTATGGGAGAAACTTCCTCCATTTCCACATTTTTTAAAACTATATATGTTTTTAGAAAAGCTTAGAAGAGAGGACAAATGTCTTGCTTAAAGTAATTTTTTGACCAAAATAAATTTAACTCATTTCATTTCATTTATATCAAAGTTGCAATACAAGGAGGGCTATAATTTTGTAAAAAAAAAAAAAGGAGGGCTATAATATTTGTCAAAAAAAAAGAAGGAGGGCTATAATAATTTTTTTGGCGACTAGCATAAAAGCGCGATGCTTGTTTTGTCTTTTTCTTTTAATGGAAAATATATATACACATTATTTATTTTTTCTTGCATTCTAATAAAACTTTTTATTTTTATTTTTTAAGATTGTATTCTAATAAAACTTACCACAAAATTTTGATGAACTTTAACCAAGTCTCTACACCACTAACTCTTGTCAAAGGCATGCTCGCCAACCACTGCAAGTCTAGCAGTCAGTACATCAGCACATGCAGCCTCACGAGGAGGGGGACTGCCTACAAGCTTGACAGTTTTTGTTCTTACAAATGTTCCTATAAAATCATTCTACAATGTCTCTTTCTTAGTCAATTTAGTTCAAAATTAAGAACACAAGACACGTTTGAATACGTTTTTGTAATTTTGACAAGGTGATATAATAAGAACACCTAAATATAAGTATCAAATCGTGTGTATATGAAGCACGGATATAGAAACAGACACCGGACATGACACGCCAACACGGCTAATAATTTAAAAAAATCACATAATTCAGTGTAATTACAAATGTCAGTGTCGTGTCGATGTAAGACACGAAACGTGTCTGATACCAGGATACGCCTAATCCGAGAAGTGTCCGTGCTTCATAATCACAAATCATAAATAGCTAACTAACTAACGAATCTACTAACTCTACTTTAACTACCTTGACTAACTCCACGTAACTTCCAACTATGTTACCATGGAAACTATCTAACAATGATGTTTCCACCATTCATAGTTGTCACCATAGCAAATTCTCCATGCTGCACCCCCAATGTCATTGTTCAACAATCATTAGTGCAAGTGTAAACTCCACTCAACGTACTCTTTCCATTGTTATCACAATGCCATTGTCATCCACTCTTCACCGTATACTTTTGACATGTATATTCTTAAAACAAACTCATCAAACACGTTTCTAATAGTTTTTTTATTTTTATTTTTATTTTTTCGTTAAAATAGTTGGAAGTTATGTGGAGTTAGTTAAGGTAGTTAAAGTAGAGTTAGTAGATTGGTTAGTTAGTTAGGGAGTTAGTTACTCCAAGTTACCCTATAAATAAGCTACCTCATTGTACCATTCAATCATATTTTATTCAATCAAATTCATTCTACTATGAGTATTCTTCTCATGAATACAACTATGTTTTCTATCTTGCTTACATATATGATCTTCATCACTATGATTCTACGATTTTCTACATGGTATCAAAGCGATACCCGAGGGATGTAGATTTCCGAAGCCAGCAAGAAATCAAAGAATCAATCAAGTGTTCAAGCCTCCTCTTCAATGATCAAGCGTCAACATGACAACAAAGTCGATTGATTTTCACAAGATCACAATTACTAGAAAGGTGAGAAGCTTTCTGATTGGCTACTGCGTTCATCGGGGAGCATCCCTGATTTTTTTTACAACATTCTTACACTGTTTAGATTTCGTATTCGATCCTGGCGGTGTGCGTACTTTGATTCTGGTGTATATTGTTACTAGATTTTTAAAGAGTCTCACAACTTATTATTACTAGATTTTTTTTTGTTTAAAAAATATTTTATAAATTAGCTTTTTTTTCTTTCTTTTTTACAACATAAAAAAGGCCTATATTTTCATTATTTCTTACATAAATCAACTACCAAATCTAACTTGATTTCATATAATTATTTTTTCGAAATAAGGACAACTTTTATAAATGAGTCTATATATGTTCATTTCTTGGCCATAGAAACCAAATCATTTTTTTTTGGGGTGGATAATCATTGTAATTAAGATCTCAGGCACCTTAATGGCTTCGGATAATGTTTTCTAAGAAAATTAAAGTGCAGCCTTCCCCACAATCCTATCGTTATTTAATCAAGGTCAAATATCACGTTTGGTCATTTTAGTTCGACAGAATTCTCAAGTTAGTCTTTTAAATTTCAAAAGTTTTAAATAGATCTTCTAGTTTGACAGAATTTCCAAGTTAGTCCTTTAGGTTTCAAAAAGGTCCTTTTAGTTGATAAACTATTTCACCGTTAAAATAATTTAAAATTTTTGGATAAATTATTATAAATGATTATTTTTTTTTAAAAAATAAAAAATAATGAAAAATTCTAGAAAAATTAATAAAAAAAATCTGGAAAAGATTAATATATATCTAAATTATAAAAATAAAAAAAATCTGAATTAAGTTCCTGAAAAAAATAGAAATTTTTATTTTTTGTGTAAAAAATAAAAAAACAAACTTTTCAATTTCGAATGAAAAATTTGAATAGGTCGTTTTTTAATTTCGAAAAGGTGATTCAACGTGCCACATCAACGAAAATGCACAGTCAGCTAGCCTATCGGGTATTTTAAAACAATTTTTTTCTAAAAGGACGGAATCTGACAAAAAATATTTACAGGGAGGAAATCAAAAGTGATCTATATTACAGGGGATAAATGCCTATTAACCCAATAAAATATAAAGCTCGAGTACAACTTAAAGTAACTTGGTCAAAAAACTTAAACTAACATAAATTCACAACATGGCACGTACAAACTTTTTTTGGTCACAATGGATGTGCCTTATACAAATATAAATATCCTAATGTATGAATATATTTTATGTTACACCTTATTTACTCTAATTGGAATTGCTCGCAAGGGTTGATCAATATCTCTATCTCCATTTTCCAGTTTCCAATCAAAGGAGTTAATCAATGATCCTAACATTGTATGCAACATTCTAATAGCAAGTGGCATGCCAGGACATATTCTTCTACCACTACCAAATGGTGTGAATTGATAATGTTGGCCCTTGAAGTTAATTTCCGACCCCAAAAACCTTTCAGGTGAAAACAAAGTTGGATTATCCCAAATATTAGGGTTCCTTCCCATAGCCCATTCATTAATTAGTATTTGTGCACCTTGTGGGATTATGTATCCTTTAATTTTTACATCTATTTTGGCTTTTCTTGGTAGCAAAAGTGGAGCTGATGGATGCAAACGTAATGTTTCTTTTACTACTGCTTGTAAATATGGGAGTCTAGTAATGTCTGATTCATCAATTGGATTTCCTATACCAATTATTTGTTGAAGTTCTTCTTTGAGTTTTGACATTGCATGAGGGTTGTGGATTAGCTCAGCCATTGCCTTTTCTATTGTGTAGGATGTTGTATCAGTCCCCGCAACAAATAAATCCTATTACAAAGTCACAAAATGTAATACAAATGTTTATTAATAAAGAAAATGAGTATGTTGTCAAAATGGAAAAAAAAGTAAAATGTAATAACATGAAGATTAATATTGTGAGTGGTTATGATGATATAATTTTAATGAGTATGTTGCCATAATAATATAAATAGTAAACAAATTAAAATTTGGCTTAAATAAGTTTTACACCCTTAAAAAATTATCAAATTTTGTTTTTCGTCCCCATTAAAAATAGTGGCATGTTTCCTTCGCTATAAGTTTTTGTCCCTACTATGTTTTATAATTTGAAAATTGTTCTATTACCTTTTTTTATAGGAAAGTTTTATAGCAACGAAAAATGTGCCAATTTTTTTTATTAGGACGAAAAACAAAATTTGATAATATTTTAAGGATTAAAAACTTATTTAACTCTTAAAATTTTAACTTAAAAATTAGTGTAATATTATGATTTTGTTGTGAATTTTGTGACAAAATTAATCATCATAAACAAAAATAAAATTTGTGACCATGTCCCCTAGTTGTCCCATGGGAACTTTCTCACGTGCCATGTTCCATCCAGGTAATTTTTATGCATGACTAATTGGCATCCCTAATCTTGAAAACAAATTAAAATATCTCATAATAAGTTGCCATGTATATGAATACATTTTTATTCTTCAAGAATAAAAAATGAAGTTTTGGGAGCTGTCAATTAGTCTTGAGTCAAAGGGTAGCTTTCACTAGCTTATGATTTCGCTATCTTAAGCTTTCACTATCTTATATGACATTATAAGATAGTCATTGGTTGAAACAAATTAGTTTTTTTTTTTTTTTTGAGGGAATGAAACAAATTAGTTAGATACTTAAACCATTTAAAAAATAGTTAGATTGATAAAAGCAATAAAAAAAACATAAGCATAGTAAAGAATAGTTAAAAATAGTAAAAAATCGTTAAATTAATAAAAGCAATAAAAAAAAACATAAGGATAGTAAAGAATAGTAAAAAGGGATGGATAGAAAATTACAAGAAACAAATGTTTAATCTTTGTGTTGTCCATCTTTTGGCCATTCTCTTGAGAGATGTTGAGCAAATTGTCTAACATGTCATTATTTGTGACATAATTGTCTCCTTTCCTTAACTCCAATCTCATGCTAATATAGGAATCAAGGATATGGAACAATTTTTCAACATAAGCTGCTGAAACTCCTCTTATACCTTGTGGATCAACCATCTTTAAAAATGGGAAAAAATCAACCAAATTTGGTGTTCCTATTGCTCTCACAAGATTTTCAATAATACCTTTATACTCATCAGTTTCTCCTGCAGAGTTAACAAAATCCATAGAAAAAAAAGTGTTTGACAAAAAATTCAATGAAGTCTTAAAAACAGCTTTTCCAACATCAACAGCTTCACCAATTAAGCTACTTCTATCAATATCACATAAAAGCTCTTGAAGCTTCTTACACCTAAGTGCATGGCTAGCATCAAGAGTTTTGCTAGAAAACAAATGGTTTTTGCATATTTTTCTTAAGTCTCTCCAAAGTTCGCAAACCGGCATAAATGGTAAGCTAAAATGATCATGATTGAAAACTGTAACAGCTTGAGGGACTGTTCTATTTGAGAATAAAAGATCATGTGTTTGTAGCACTTCTTGTGCTACTTCTGCTGAAGAAATTACGATGGTAGATATTTGCCCTAGCTTCAAATGCATTATTGGACCATGTATTGTTGAGAATTTGGCTAATGACTGTTGTGGTTTTTTTCCTAGTTCAAAAACGTTTAGCATAATTGCAAGAGGTGAAGGTCCTGGTGGAAGATTGTAATTTAGTTTTTTGGTTCTACCAATGAGTGAAAGAAAGTTTATAGCCATGTATGTTAGTAGGAGGAGGAGCATTGTGATTGCAAAATACATTTTTGGAATCAAAGTGGGACAAGTAACGATGAATATTGTTATTGCCTATGGGAGAGGATTAAATTAAGAGATTTTGATGTTTTGCATTACTGAACTAATTGATTTATATATATGGTGTTCCTAGAGTTAAAGTCCAAGTCAAGAAACCTCTAAAAAAAAGTCAAGGTCAAGAAATTAACACATATGTTTTGACGGAAACCAACAACACTTTCTATTTTTTCTAGATAAACATAAAGTATAGACTTGCATCAAAGTGGTAGTTAGACATCTCAATTATGTTGGCATTTCTATATACACCAAATCAAATACAAACATACTTATAATTGCAAGCGACGTCTCTGAAACGCTACTCAAAATTATATTTAGACATCTCAACTATATTGGCATTTCTCTTATAAAATTCTCAATCTCAAGCGCCTCACAGTTGATCTCTACAATTTCATCATTTGTAATATGCGCAGCTGTGGCAATTTCGGTAACCACATTAATACCTTAGCGTTTGTCAGGAACCATATAACGTGCCTCAATTAGTGTTTTTTTAATGTTGTGGTTTGGTTCAATTGAGTTATTTAAATAATTATAAAGTGTGATTAATACAAAATATGGATTGCGGTTTCTTTATACTACGAAATAAGGTGTTTTGAATATGTCTATGGGTGTGCTTAAAAGATGAAGGACATGACAAACTGAGTAGTAATTAAGGACCACGAAAAAAGATTAAATTTTTGTCTCTCACTAAACCACAACACAATTTTTTATCCAATTTACAAGTTGTCTAAAATACCAAAATAACCTTTTGTCCAACAAAAATCGTATAAGACAAAAAATTGTTTAATACTATAAAAGTTTCTCATATGTTGTTATGTGTTGTGTTGTTATGCCTTGTGCTTACTGTTTAGCACATCAAACACACTCTAAGACGAACAAATATCTAAAAATTAGGGGTGTTCAAATCGAACCAATTCAATAGAAAAACCGCAAACCTAACTAACCCAAACCGAAACTACAAAAAACTGCATTTGGTTTGGATGTATTAGGATCACTTTTTTTACTCAACCCCATGGTTTGGTTCAGTTTATTATTTTTATTTTCACAACTGAACCAAACCGCAACATAAGAAAAACGTTAATTAAACCTAAGTCACCTAAACCAATACTCATAGAAACTCAATGGAATCTTTTATTAAATGACATGTTTTTTCTCTTGTTAAGTTTTATCTTTGATTTTTATTTCAAAAATGTATTTATGTGCTACTTGAAATTTTATAGAATGATAAAATTTTAGTCTTTTACGTAATAAGGTTACTTTTTTTAACATTTGGCCTATGTTGTTTGGTGAAAATAAAATTGTAATGTTGGTTGAAATTTAAAATATTGTTGAAAATATGTTGTGTTATAGCTTTTTAACTCGATTTTAATGTTGGAAACAAAAATTGTATTGTGTACAAAAACACGCCAATTAATCCAACCCAAACTGCGTTGTTTTGGTTTGGTTTAAAATTTATTTTAAAAGTCAACTGAACAAAACCGTATTTTTTTATCTTACATTTCAGATAACGTCAAAATCAAACCAAACGGTACCGCTAACACCCTACTAAAAACTATATATGCCTCTGGCTGCTGGATATTATGATAAATTAAATTCCACGAATTAAGAAAATGTTTTTCCTTTATGGTTGAACGAATCTAAGAAGTCAAGACAAAATTTTCTTGAACATATTTGTGCTTGACAAGACTTGACTTTTTTCTTAAAGGAAAAAATGCTTTGTGATAGGGAAACAAGATTTGACTTTATGTATACAGGTCACGGTCACAAGAATTATTGTGACGAAAATAATCCTCTCTCCTATATTGATTTTTTTTCTTCATCCGTGATAATAATATAAAGAGAAAATATATTTTAGCAATCATTTTTTGATAATTTTTGTGATAATTTTTTCTTTCATATTTACTTTTTATTTTATTTTATCTTTTATTGCTTTTGTTTTTGTGTCAATACTCATATTTTTTTGTATATTTAAGTTGTCCCACAAGTTGTCAACAAAAATGATTGTTTAAATAACATGCACATATGCAAAGTCCATGATGTGAATTCAAATGAAGGTGTTCAGCTCAACAATGCCATTATTATTAATTGAGTTAGACTTTACATATTCTTTCATATATTAAATGTCATTTATGTTTATCATGCATTTTAAAAATATAAATAAAAGAAAGTGTCCACCAATTTTACAAAACTATATATATATTGTTACAAAATATATTAATTATTGAGTGTTAACCATTGTCATTAAATATAGAGTATAATGAACTTTTGATGTTGTCCATAATAAAGATTTGAAGTAGAGTTAAAATAAAAAGGAAATGATAATATGTGGTCTTGGACACATGTTAAGGTACTAAAGATATTATCTATTAAAAATTATATTAATTTACATTTTAGAAGACTGAATTTTTTTCAATAAACAATAATTATTGTTTGTGAAACCCTTAATTAGTGTCATAAAGACACGTGTTAGTATGACTGTAAAATAAATTAATCAAGAATCATGCTAACATATGACCTAAGAGTTCCACACAAATAACACATTTATTGAAACAAAAAGTCAATTTTCAACCTTTTAAAAATAAATTAACACAATTTTTAATATACAATTTTTACTTTTGATACATTATCACGTGCCTTAAAAATACATGTTAATATTTCCTACTAATTTTTTTTTGTCAAAAACATTTCCTTCTGATGAAAGTTCATTAAAAACATAAAGCCCAGGATAGATGCACATGCATTATTTTAGAAGCAGCCGCCACCACTATTTTTTTATTTTTTTTAATTACTCATTGAACAGTTGTTTTTTCTATTAAGAAATTACATGTTGTCTCCACTAAAAAGTATTGGATGATTTTCTTTGGAAAGAACCGAATTCATTTCAGATAAATTATTGAATCCATATTCTTTATTAAAATTTTGAATATTTGTTTGGTCACATACATTTTGGTAATGTTGAACAAATATAAAAAAAATTTCAAATAAAAAGACACATTTAGTAAAAAATAAAAAATACAATGATACATAGAGAACTAGTATACAAAAAAAATTCAACCTTTTCTCAAAAAAAAATAAAAAAATCAACCTATTTTTTTTTTAAGGAATATCAATCGGATGTACCATAATCTGCCACCAGTCTTGCTTTCAATTGTTTTTACATTAAAGCCTAGATATGTATTGTAGTTTGAACGATTCATTCACTAAGTGTTTTTTTGTTCTGTCGTGATTTCATTCACTAAGTTAAGATTCATTCATTGAGTTAAAAAATAAAAAATAATAAGAACGATTCAAGCTTCAAACACCACCACCGGTGTCTTCTGTTGAAATATATTCGCTCTTCTCTCGGTCAAAAAGGTATCAATGGTAACATTTCAATATTGATATACTCCCTAGTAATTAAAATATATTTAGCTTTGTAAATGGTACACTTTCATTCATTTATTCTACCTCCGTTCTTATGTTTAAGCATTCTTTTGATTACAAATTTGTCACTTTAAATATAAACATATTTTTAAATTACTAGATGCATTATTATCCTCATGAGCTTATCTCAATTGGTAGGGATAATACATAATATATGCAAGGTCTGTGGTTCAAATCTCGGACACCACCAAAAAGATGTATTTTTATTTTTTAGCAAAACACACCCCTAATTAATTTTTATTTTTTAGCAACACACACCCCTAATTAATACTACTAACTTGTCTTGAAATATAAAAAGTAAAATTTAATACACATACAAACAAAGTACAATTTGGTAATATTAACACACAAAATAGACACATTAATTGCACTAACAATTTTTCTTAACACACACCCCTTTCGCCGGAA